>ENA-OWNT01000937-OWNT01000937.1-seawater-metagenome-genome-assembly--contig:-NODE-937-length-46403-cov-9.147110_pt1 | contig 46403 bp, 41 predicted proteins | sample MGYA00238136_ERZ651165 | MGnify/ENA primary metagenome ERZ651165 (study PRJEB26861, sample SAMN08777766) | seawater metagenome | isolation source: coastal seawater | place: USA: Florida | collected... | reverse complement strand
ACGCCGCCCGCCAGCGGCTTCACCCGCATGCCTTTCGCCAGCACCTCGCTCGGCGCAGAGCAGCCGCTGCTGAACTCAGAGCTCCTCGGCTACGGCCGCGACCCGCTGGCGCCGATCAAGGACGCGGTGACGGCGGATGGCGATGTTGTCGTGCCGCTCGACGCCGAGGCGTTCGGCTTCTGGCTGAAGGCGGCCTTTGGCGACCCGACCACGACTGGGACCGGCCCTTGGACGCATGAGTTTCAGTCGGGATCCTGGACGCTGCCCAGAATGTCGATCGAGACCGGCATGCCCGAGGTGCCGCGCTATGCGATGTATTCCGGCTGTGTGCTCGACCAGATCACCTGGCAGATGCAGCGCTCGGGCCTCCTGACCGCGACTGCGCGGCTGGTGGCGCAGGGCGAGACGGTGGGAACGACCACCAGCGCTGGAACGCTCGCCGCGCTCGAACTGAAGCGCTTCGGCCATTTCAACGGGTCGATCATGCGCAACGGCACGGCGCTCGGCAACGTGGTCTCGGCCGAGATCACCTATGCCAACAACCTCGACCGGATCGAGACGATCCGCTCGGACGGCCGCATCGACGGGGCGGACCCCTCCATCGCCGCGCTGACCGGCCGGATCGAGGTGCGCTTCGCCGACCAGACGCTGGTGACGCAGGCGATCAACGGCGAGGCCTGCGAGATGGAGTTCGCCTACGTCCTGCCCACCGGCGAGAGCTTCACCTTCACCGTGCACGCCGTCTACCTGCCGCGACCCCGCATCGAGATTTCCGGGCCGCAGGGCGTGCAGGCGACCTTTGACTGGCAGGCCGCCCGCGACAGTACCGTCGGCCGGATGTGCACCGCCACCCTGATCAACGACATCGAGGAATACTGATGCTCACGCTCGACCTGACGAACGCGCCGCGCTGGCATGACCTCGTGCCCGGCGTCCGAGTGCAGCTGCGCCCGCTGACCACCGCGCTGATGGTGGCGACGCGAAGCGATGCCGCTGTCGAGGCCGTGCCGGAGGATGCCTCCGACGAGGAACGTGCCGTCGCCTTCGCCAAAGCGCTCGCGCGGCGGGCGGTGCTCGCCTGGGAGGGCATCGGCGACGCCGACGGCAGCCCCATCGATCCGGCACCCGAGGCGATCGACGCGCTGCTCGATGTCTGGCCGATCTTCGAAGCCTTCCAGCTGAGCTACGTCTCGAAGGGCCTGCTGCTGGAACGGGAAAAAAACGCCTCCGCGCTCTCGCCGAATGGTCCTTCGGCGGGGGCGAGCGATACTGCGAAGCCTGCGCGCAAAGCTGCCCGGACTGCCCGGCGCGGCTGAACCGTCCGGAAACACCGGAGGGTTGGCAGGTCTGGGACCTCGTCGGCCGTCTCGGCGGCCAGCTCCGGGTGCTCCCCGGCGCGGTGATCGGCTGGGACATGTCGGCGGCGCTCGCTCTCGGTGACGCCCTCGGCGTGCCATCGCTCGTCATGGCCGAACTGTTGCCGGTCATCGAGGCGGTGATGGTGGCCAAACTCAACGAACAGATGGATCACTCCCATGGCTGAGAAGAGGGTCAGCGTCCGCCTCGCGGCTGTGGGCGGACGGCAGGTGCGCGCCGAGCTTGAAGGCGTGGGCGAGGCCGGCACCCGCGGCTTCGGACGGCTGAGCCGGGAGATGGAGGCGGCCAACGCCCGGCTCGCGGCCTTCTCGCGGCGGGTGCGGGTCGCGGCCGCTGCCGCCGTGGCAGCCGCTGCAGCCGCGGGCGTGGCGATGATCCGCTCCGGGCTTCAGACGGTGGATGCGCAGGCGAAGCTGGCGCAGTCGCTCGGCACCACCGTGGCCTCGATCCAGACGCTGGAACGCGCGGGCGAGCTGGCGGGCGTGTCGATGTCCGGCATCGAACAGGCCACCAAGGATCTGACGCGCCGTCTCAGCCAGGCCGCTGCAGGGACCGGCCCCGCCGCCGACGCGCTCGACCGGCTGGGCCTTTCCGCCACCGACCTGATCGCCCTGCCGCTGGACCAGCGTGTGGGTGCGATCAACGCCGCCATCGAGAGCTTCGTGCCTGCCGCCGAGCGCGCGGCCGTCGCGGGCCAGCTCTTCGGCGAGGAAGGCTCGATCGCCATGTCGCGGATCGACACCGCGACGCTGCGCCAGGCGACCGAGGACGTGCTTGCCTTCGGGGTCGTCGTCTCCGAGCAGGACGCTGACCAGATCGAGCGGACCAACGACGCGATCTCCCGGCTCGGGCTGATCTGGCGCGGGCTCTCGAACCAGCTGGCGGTCGCAGCGGCCCCCGCACTGGAAGCTGTCGCCAACGCCATGGCGGCGGTGGCCAGCCGCACCGGGCCGCTCGGCATCGCGATCCGCGGTCTGTTCGACAACATCGGCCGCCTCGCAACCTATGCCGCCACCTTCGCGGCCTTCCTCGCGGGCCGCTGGGTGGCGGGGATGGCCGCTGCCGCGCTCTCGGTCCGTGGCCTCGCAACGGCGCTGGTCGTCCTGCGCGGTGCGCTGATCCGCACCGGCATCGGGGCGCTGATCGTCGGCGCGGGCGAGCTTGTCTACCAGTTCACCCGCCTCGTCTCTGGTGCGGGCGGGTTTGGCGAGGCGATGTCACTGCTGAAAGACCTCGCCGTCGAGGTCTGGGAGCGGATCAGGATGGGCGCAGCTGCGGCGGGTGCGGCCGCCACGGCGATGTTCTTCGATCTTAAGGCCGACGCCGCGTCGGGCATGCAGAGCGCCATCGAGAGCGTGGTGGGTTTCGGCAACACCGCCGCGAACACCTTCGAGGGCGCCTACGAGGCGATCAAGGCGATCTGGGGCCTGCTGCCCGCCGCCATCGGCGACCTGGCGTTCCAGGCCGCAAACAGCCTGGTCGACGGCGTCGAGGCGATGCTGAACGGCGTGGTCTCGCGCATCAACGGCTTCATCGGCGGCATCAACGAGGGTCTGGAAGCGCTCGGGTCGGAGCGCCGCATCTCGCTGGTGCCGGACCTCGACCTCGGCGAGATCGAGAATCGCTTCGAGGGCGCGGCGACCGCCGCGACCACCGCAGCACAGGCAGCCTTCGACCGGGCCTTCGAGGACAATCCGCTCTCCGCGCCCGATCTCGGTCTGACCGAGGCGGCGAACCGGGCACTCGAGTCCGCGAACCTCTACCGTGGCGCCGCGCGCGATCTGGCGGAAGGGGCCCGCGCGCCCCTCGAAAGCTGGCAGGCGCTGCGCGATGCAGTCCGAGGCACAGACGAGGACGGCGCCGACGCTTTGGCCGAGACGACCGCTGCGGCGGAGCGGCTGGAGACGGCGCTCGGCGATGCCGGACGCGCCGCGACGGATGCAGGCGCGGCGGCCGGAGCTGCCGCTGCTGCAGCGGAGCCCGCGACCGAGGCAGCCGTCACCGGCTGGCAGGCGGTCACGGCAGCGCTGTCGGACTATGCCAGCAAGGCCCGCGAAATCGGCGGCGATATCGGCCAGAGCCTCGTCAGCGCCTTCCAGTCCGCCGAAAATGCCGTCGGCCAGTTCGTGAAGACTGGCAAGCTCGACTTCCGCGATCTGGTGACTTCGCTGCTGGCCGATCTCGCCCAGTTGGCGGCGCGGCGGTTCATCCTCGGGCCGATCGCCGATGCGCTCTCCAGCGTGTTCTCCGGCGCGGGCGGCATCTTCGCCAACGTCCTGCATGCGGGCGGGATGGTCGGATCGGCCGGACCCTCAAGGATGGTCCCGGCGATGGCCTTCGCCGCTGCCCCGCGAATGCATTCAGGCGGCATGGCGGGGCTACGCCATGACGAGGTGCCCGCGATCCTGCAGCGCGGTGAGCGGGTGCTGTCACGGCGCGAGGCGCAAGGCTACGGCGCAGGCGGCGGCGTCAACGTCACGATCATGGCCCGCGACGCCGAAAGCTTCCGGCAGTCGCGCACGCAGGTCGCCGCGGACATCGCCCGCGCCGTGTCGCTCGGGCGGAGGGGCATGTGATGGCGTTTCACGAGGTCCGGTTTCCCGACAACATCAGTCGCAGCGCGCGGGGCGGGCCGGAACGGCGCACACAGATCGTCGAGCTCGCCTCGGGTGACGAGGAGCGCAACGCCAGCTGGGCCAACTCGCGCCGCCGCTACGATGTCGCCTATGGCATTCGGCGCGCTGACGATCTGGCCGCCGTCGTCGCCTTCTTCGAGGCGCGCAACGGTCGCCTCCATGGCTTTCGCTACAAGGACTGGGGTGATTACAAATCCTGCCTACCCTCGCAGGTTCCATCGCCGACCGACCAGGCCATCGGCACCGGGGATGGCACGACCACCGCTTTCCAGCTGGTGAAGCGCTACGCCTCGGGCGCGCAGTCGTGGACGCGTACCATCGCCAAGCCGGTGACCGAAACCGTGCGCATCGCGCTGGCGGGCGTCGAGCAGCTGTCCGGCTGGTCGGTCGACACCACGAGCGGGGTCGTGACCTTCGGCGCCGCGCCGGGCGCGGGCGTCGCCATTGCCGCGGGCTTCGAGTTCGACGTGCCGGTCCGCTTCGACACCGACGTACTCGATGTGACGCTCGACCTCGAGCGGCTCGGCTCGATCACCTCCATCCCGCTGCTGGAACTGCGCCGATGAAGACCCTCGATCCCGCCCTGCAGGCCCATCTCGACGAGGGCACGACGACGCTCGCCTGGTGCTGGCGGATCGCCCGCGCGGACGGCGTCGCCTTCGGCTTCACCGATCACGACCGGACGCTCGCCTTCGACGGGGCCGTCTTCGAGCCGGAGAGCGGACTCACGGCCTCCGAAGTGCGCTCGGGTTCGGACCTGTCCGTCGATGCACAGGACGCAGAGGGCGTGCTGACTTCGGACCGGATCACCGAGACTGACATCCTGGACGGTCGCTGGGACAACGCGGAGGTCGAGGTCTGGCGGGTGAACTGGGCCGACACCGGTCAGCGCGTGCTGATGCGGCGCGGCGCCATCGGCCAGATCCGGCGCGGGCGGCTCGCCTTCGTGGCCGAGGTCCGCTCGCTTGCGCATGTGCTCGGCCAGACGGTCGGTCGGACGTTTCAGGCGACCTGTGACGCCGCGCTCGGCGACGCGCGCTGCGGCGTCGATCTGGAGGACCCCGCCTTCAAGGGCACGGGCGCGGTGATCGATCTGCTGCGCGACAGGTCTTTCACCGCCTCAGGCCTCGGCGGCTTCGCCTCCGGCTGGTTCACCTTCGGTACGCTGGACTGGACGAGCGGCGCGAATGCGGGGCGGCGCACCGAGGTTTTGAGCCATGACGTGACGGACGGCATCGCTGTGCTGACCCTGCTCGAAGCGCCGGTACGCGCGATCGCAGAGGGCGACGGCTTCACCATCCGCGCGGGCTGCGACAAGCGGATCGAGACCTGCGGGGCGAAGTTCGCCAACACCGCCAACTTCCGCGGCTTCCCGCACATCCCCGGCCAGGACGCCGTCCTCCGCTACGCCACCAAGGACGGTGGGCACGAGGGAAGCGTGCTGTGACGCAACCTCTCGCAGCGGCCGACCCGGCGCGCGTCATCGCCATCGCACGGTCCTGGCTCGGCACGCCGTATCACGACCAGGCGAGCCTGCGCGGCGTCGGCTGCGATTGCCTCGGGCTCGCGCGGGGCATCTGGCGCGAGGTCGTCGGCCCCGAGCCGTTCCCGATCCCGCCCTACAGCCGGGACTGGGGCGAGACCGGGCCGCGCGAGGTGCTGGCCGACGGCGCTCGGCGCATGATGATCGAGATGGAACCGGCAACGGCCGGTCCCGGCGCGCTGGTCCTCTTCCGCATGAAGCCGCGCGCGATCGCCAAGCATGTCGGGATCCTGACCGGCCCCGGCACCTTCCTCCACGCCTATGAGCGGCTGGGCGTGATCGAGGAACCGCTCACCCAGCCCTGGCGGCGGCGCATCGCCTTCGCCTTCCTGTTCCCGCAACGCTGAGCATCTGTCATGGCCACCCTCGTTCTCGGTGCCGCTGGCGCTGCCATTGGCGGCAGCATCGGCGGCGCGATCCTCGGCGTGAGCGCCGCGACCATCGGCGGCTTCATCGGCTCCACCATCGGCTCGGTGATCGACAGCTGGATCATCTCGTCGCTGGCGCCCACGCAGCGCATCGAGGGCGCACGGCTCGACACGCTGCGCATCACCTCGGCCACCGAAGGCGCGGTCATCCCGCGTCTCTACGGTCGTATGCGGATGGGCGGCAACATCATCTGGGCGACCGATTTCCGCGAGGAGACCAAGACCACCACTCAGGGCGGCGGCAAGGGTGGCGGGGGCGGCAAGGTCAAGACCACCGAGTATCTGTACTATGCGAGCTTCGCCGTGGCGCTCTGCGAAGGCCCGATCACCGGCATCGGGCGCATCTGGGCCGACGGCAAGCCGATGGACCTCTCCGGCGTCACCTGGCACTGGTATCCCGGCGACGAGGCGCAGACCGCCGATCCCCTCATCGCGGCGAAGATGGGCGCGGCCAGCACGCCCGCCTATCGCGGCACGGCCTATGTGGTCTTCGAGGAACTGGCGCTCTCGACCTACGGCAACCGCCTGCCGCAACTCTCCTTCGAGGTGTTCCGCCCGCTCGCCGATCCCGACACCGCCGAGGGGCTGACCCGCGCCGTCACCATGATCCCGGCCTCGGGCGAGTTCACCTACGCCACGCAGGCGATCCGGAAGACCGATGGCGGCGCGACGGTGCCCGAGAACCTGAACGCGCTGGCCGACTCCACCGACATGGTGGAGGCGCTGGACCGGCTGCAGGCCATGGCCCCGGCGGTCGAGAGCGTCAGCCTCGTCGTGGCCTGGTTCGGCGACGACCTGCGCGCGGGCTCCTGCAAGGTGCGGCCGGGCGTCGAGGTCTCGGCCAAATCGACCACGCCCGCCAGCTGGTCTGTCAACGGCGTCAGCCGCGCCAACGCCTTCCTCGTCAGCCGCGACGACCAGGATCGCCCCGTCTATGGCGGCACGCCGTCCGACTTCGCGGTGGTGCAGGCAATCCAGGAGATGAAGGCGCGCGGGCTGCGGGTCACCTTCTATCCGTTCATCCTGATGGACGTGCCGCCCGGCAACACGCTGCCGAACCCATATTCCGACAACGCAGCCGGAACTGGCCAGCCCGCTTTTCCATGGCGAGGGCGGATCACCTGTTCGCCTGCGGCGGGCTATGCCGGATCGGTGGACAAGACCGCCACAGCGGCCAGCCAGGTCGCGGCGCTGTTCGGCGCGGCGACGCCCGCGAGCTTCAGCGTCTCGGGCGAGAGCATCAGCTGGACCGGACCGTCCGGCGACTGGGGCTTGCGCCGCATGGTGCTGCACTACGCCCATCTTTGCGCGGCGGCGGGCGGGGTCGATGCCTTCTTGATCGGCACCGAGATGCCGGGGCTGACCACGATCCGCTCGGACGCCAGCACCTATCCCGCCGTGCAGGCCTACCGGGACCTGCTCGCGGATGTGCGCTCGATCCTCGGGGCCGGGACGAAGATCGGCTATGCCGCCGACTGGTCGGAGTATTTCGGGCACCAGCCGGGCGACGGCAGTGGCGACGTGTTCTTCCACCTCGACCCGCTCTGGGCCGACCCGGAGATCGATTTCGTCGGCATCGACAACTACATGCCGCTGTCGGACTGGCGCGACGGCTTCGAGCATCTCGACGCTGCCGAGGGCTGGCCCGCGATCTACGACCGCGCCTACCTGCAGGGGAACATCGCGGGCGGCGAAGGCTTCGACTGGTTCTATGCCTCGGCAGCGGACCGCTCCGCGCAGGTCCGCACCCCGATCACCGATGGGGCCGCGGCCAAGCCGTGGGTCTTCCGCTACAAGGATCTGCGCGCCTGGTGGTCGAACGCGCATTACGACCGCCCGGGCGGGGTGGAGAGCGCGACGCCGACGGCGTGGGCGCCACACTCCAAGCCGATCTGGTTCACCGAGCTCGGCTGTCCCGCCATCGACCGGGGCACGAACCAGCCCAATGTCTTCTTCGATCCGAAATCGTCCGAGAGCTTCACGCCGCATTTCTCGCGGGGCTGGCGGGATGACGCCATTCAGCGGGCCTATCTCGAGGCGACGTATCTCTGGTGGGGTGAGGCTGTGAACAATCCGGTGTCCTCGGTCTATGGCGGCCGGATGGTGCATGTCCCCGAATGCGCCGCCTGGACCTGGGACGCGCGGCCCTATCCGTTCTTTCCGGCGCTGACCGACGTCTGGACGGACGGGGCGAACTGGCGGCTGGGGCACTGGCTGACCGGAAGGCTTGGCGCGGTGTCGCTGGCCGCACTCGTTCGGCATCTCTGCCTGCGCGCCGGGCTGCCCGAGTCCCGGATCGACGTCACCGGACTCTGGGGCGCGGTGGAAGGCTACGCGATCGGCGCGCTGGAATCCCCGCGCGCCTCGATCACCACGCTGTCGCGCCACTTCGGCTTCGACGCCGTCGAGACCGAAGGGGTGATCCGCTTCGTCATGCGCGGCCGGGCCTCCGTCGCCACCCTCGCGCCCGACGATCTGGTGGCACCCCGCGAAGGCGACGTGCTGGAACTGACGCGCGGCCAGGAGACCGAACTGCCGCAGGCCCTGAAATGGCAGGTCGCGCGTGCCGACGAGGATTACGACGCGGCCCTCGTCGAGGCGCGGCGCATCACCGTGGACACGACGCGGATTGCCTCGGAGAGCTTTCCCATGGCCGTGTCGCCCGAGGAGGCCGAACGCCGCTGCCGCCGCGCGCTGATGGAGGCGTGGGTGGGCCGCGAGACGGCGGTGCTCCGTCTGCCGCCCTCGCGCCTCGCGCTCGATCCTGCCGATGCGATCCGGCTCGCCCACGACGGGCGACTGGTGGACCTGCGGCTCGTCTCCATCGCCGACGCGGAGGCGCGCGGCATCGAGGCGGTGCGCCAGGACCGGGCGACCTACGATCTGCCGCCCGGAGACCCTCGCGCGGCGTCGTTGACGCGCACCGTGGTGTTCGGCGCGCCGGATGCGGTGCTGATGGACCTGCCGCAGCTGACCGAGGACCAGCCCGCGCACCGGCCGCTGGTCGCGGCGCACGCCGTTCCTTGGCCGGGCGAGATGGCGGTGTTCCGCAGCCCCTCGACCGATGGCTTCGAGCTGCTGACCACGTTTGGCAGCCGCGCCCGGATCGGCACGCTGGTGTCGGACTTCTACGCGGGGCCCACGTCTCGCTTCGACCTCGGCAATGCGCTGGTGGTCGATCTGCTGACCGGGACGCTGGAAAGCGTCACGGACCTGACCCTCTTCGGCGGTGCCAACGCGCTGGCAGTGGAAAATGCGCCCGGTGTCTGGGAGATCGTGCAGGCGGGCGCGGCAGAGCTGCTCGCGCCCGGCCGGTATCGCCTGACGCGCCTGTTGCGTGGCCAGCGGGGTACCGAAGGTGCGATGGGCAACCCGGCGCCTGCTGGTGCCCGCGTCGTCGTGCTGGACACCGCGCTCGCACCTCTGCCGATTGCTGAGGCCGATCTCGGCATCCCGTGGAACTGGCGCATCGGCCCCGCGAGCCGCCCGGTGACCGACGAGACCTACGTCGCGCAGTCCTTCATACCCGATGGCATCGGACTGCGACCGTTCTCCGTCGCACATGTCGAGCAGCCGTGGCGCAGGCCTCGCACGCCCGGCGATCTGACGATCCGCTGGACGCGCCGGTCCCGCGCGCTGTCCGCCGACAGCTGGGGCGGGCTTGAGGTGCCGCTGGCAGAGGAACTCGAAGCCTACGAGGTCGAGATTCTCGACGGCGCAACCGTGAAGCGGGTGCTGAGCGCGACCACGACCAGCGCAGTCTACACCGCCGCCGCCCAGACCGCCGATTGGGGTGCGCCGCTCGGTCCCGGCGACACGCTCGACATCCGTATCTATCAGCTCTCCGCCCTCGTCGGGCGGGGCGCGCCGAAGACCGTCACGCTTACATTCTGAAGGCCTTTCCCATGTCCGACGCCACGACCCATCTCCTGCTGCCCTACGTCCTCGCGGCGCAGGCCCAGAAGCATGTCACCCACAACGAGGCGCTGCGGATCCTCGACGGGCTCGTCCAGCTCTCCGTCCTCGACCGCGATCTGACCGCTCCGCCTGGTTCTCCCGCCGATGGCGACCGCTACATCGTCGGCTCGGGTGCGACGGGCGACTGGGCGGGCTGGGACCTGAACGTCGCGCTCTGGACCGACGGCACCTGGCTGCGCCTGCCGCCACGCACCGGATGGCGGGCGTGGGTCGAGGATGAGGGCCTGCTGGTCGTCTTCGATGGCGCGGGCTGGATCGGCACGACGCCTGCGGCGCTGCAGAACCTCACGCTGCTAGGCCTCGGCACCACGGCCGACGCGTCGAACCCGTTCTCGGCCAAGCTCAACGCGGCGCTCTGGACCGCGAAGACCGTGGCCGAGGGCGGCACCGGCGATCTGTTCTACACCATGAACAAGGAGGCTGCGGGCGACGATCTCGGACTGACCCTGCAGACCGGCTTCGTGACGAAGGCGCTTGTGGGGCTCTTCGGCTCGGACCGCTTCCGTCTCGCGGTCTCCGCCGACGGCAGCACCTTCTTCGACGGGCTGAGCGTCGACAACGCCACCGGCATCGTGGACCAGCCCCGGCTGCCCCGGTTCAAGGCTTACACCAACTACGACAACTACGTCGGCGTCGGGACCTGGACGAAGATCGGCCTCAACAACACCGACTACAACGACCAAGGGGCTTTCGACGCGGCGAACAACCACTTCGTGGCCCTGGTCGACGGCACCTACCTCTTCGGCGCGACGCTGCTCTACAAGATCAACGCCAGCACCACCGCCCGCATGAGCGGACGCCTCGTCCTGAACGGCACGACCGAGATCCGGGGCTCCATGGGCGAGAGCTCCGCCACCCATGTCTCGCTCGCCACCTCCATCTGGCTGCAGACCATGGTGCCGCTTGTCGCGGGCGATACCGTCGAGCTGCAGGGATATTTCCGGGTCGCCGATGGGTATTTCGCCGCCGACCACACGTCCTTCTGGGGCTGCAAGGTCGGCTGATCGGCGGAAGGAGGATCCGATGACACCACCCCGATCCGAGGGCTTCGTGCGCATGCCCGACGCCGAGTTCGAGGCGATCCTGACCCGGGCCGCTGAGGAAGGCGCGAAACGCGCGCTCGCCGATGTCGGTCTCGACGGCGATGAGGCCGCGCTCGACATCCGCGATCTGCGCTCGCTCGTCGACTGCATCCGGCTGGTCCGCCGCACCGCGATGCAGACCGCCGTCCGCATGATCACCACCGGCGTCATGCTGGCGCTGCTCGCGGGCATCGCCATCAAGCTCAAGATCTTCGGCGGCGGTCCATAGCCGCTCACCATCCCATTCATCAGCCCAACCGCACCCGCCCTTGAGGCGGGTTTTTCGTTTTCGGAGGCCCCCCATGACGACAACCTTCCACCGCCACTGGCGCGATGTGCCCGAGAGCACCTGGCGCTGGCCCAACTTCTCGCCCGCCGAGATCGCCTGCCGGGGCACTGGCAGGCTGCTCATCAACGAACCCGCGCTCGACAGGCTGCAGGCGCTGCGCGACCGGCTGGGTAAGCCGCTGATCGTCCGCTCCGCCTATCGCAGCCCGGAGCACAACCGCGCCGTGGGCGGCGCGCCGCGCTCGAAGCACCTGGATGGGGCGGCCTTCGACATCGCCATGGCCAACCACGATCCGGTGGCGTTCGAGGCCGCGGCGCGGGCGGTCGGCTTTCTCGGGTTCGGCTTCTATCCGCGGTCCGGATTCATGCACATCGATCTCGGGCCGGCGCGTCAGTGGGGAGAGCGCTTTCCTGCGCGCCCGGTGCCATTCGCGGCCGAGACCCCGCCGGCGCGCGAGGTCCTGGCGCAGAGCCGCACCATGAAAGGCGGCGGCGCGGCGGGTGTCGCGACGTTGGGTGCGGCCGGCGTCGAGGTGGCGCAAGGCGTCCTGGCAGAGACCCAGACCGCCATCCTGCCGCTCGTGTCGTATCTCGACACGTTGCGCTGGGTGTTCATCGCCGTCGCGCTCGGCGGCATCGCGGTCACCATCTACGCCCGCCTCGACGACTGGCGCCAGGGGCGGCGGTGATCGGCGGGCTCATCGCCACGCTCTCCGGATCGGCATGGGCGCGCACGGCGCTCCGCTGCGGCGTCACTGCCCTCACGATCCTTCTGTTCCTGCTGTCCCTGCGCCGCTCCGGCGAGCGCGCCGGCCGACTGACCGAGCAGCTCGAAACCATGGAGAAAACCCATGACGCCCAAAGGCGGATGCTCGAGGCGGCGGCGCGTCGCCCTCGGTCTCGCGACGATCTGGCTGAGCGGCTGCGCGACGGTTCGTTCTGAGGACGGGAGGCTCGCGACATGCCCGCCCGTGGTCGAGTATGGCAGGGAGTTCCAGGCGCGGGCGGCCGAGGAGCTGGCCCGGCTGCCGGAGGCATTGATGATCGCGGAAATGCTGAGGGACTACGCCGTTCTGCGAGCGCAGGCGAGAGCCTGCGGATCCCTTTCGATTCTCAGGTAGCGGTCGCCGTTCTGCTCGAGCTGCGGAGATACGGTCTACTGCGGTCCGTTTAAATCGACCTCCTTTCAGCTTGGCGGCTACGAGTCACGCACCGTTTTCGGCTTCCAGCGCCCGTCGCAATCGACGGATCAGAACGCCGCGGGTTCGTTCATCCGGGCTGGCCCTCAGAGCCTCGTTGATTTCGAGAATCAGCCGCGACACATCGTTGTGCCAATCCATCCGCGCCACTTTTTCCGGGGGAAGCCTTGGTGGCATGGGTTCGGCGAGCCTCTGGCTCCCCATTGCTGTCAACTCGAAGCCTTCATCCAATTCCGGCCGCAGCACATGGGCGGGATCGACGATACCCGTCAGCCGCGCGGCCAGCCCTTCCATCGCGGCCTCCTCGCCATGGACCAGAAAGACATCGTGCCTGATCGGCAGTCGGGCCTTGATCCAGTCCCGCAACTCGGTGCCGTCCGCATGGCCAGAGTACAGATCGAGCGACCTGATCCTTGCCCGGACAGAAAATTCCTCGCCTTGAATCCGCACCGATGTTGCACCGTCCTGCAGGATGCGACCCAATGTGCCGACGGCCTGGAAGCCGGTGAAGAGCACCGTGCCCTCGTCGCGCCATAACCAGTTCTTCAGCCGGTGCCGAATGCGTCCGGCTTCGCACATTCCGGAGGCGGCAATCACGATATGAAAGCCCCTGATCCGGTCAAGCGCGATGCTTTGTTCCCGCGTTTCGGTGAAGTGCAGGTGCCGTGATTTCAGCCCCTTCATCAGCACCGCGCCTTCTTCCAGCTCTCGATGGTGCTTGGCGAAAACGCGCGTGGCCTTGGTCGCAAGCGGACTGTCGACATAGATCGGGGTTGGGGGCAGCGCGCCTTCGGCGATGAGGCGGCCCAGATCGCTGATCAATTCCTGGGCCCGCTCGACCGCAAAGGATGGGATCAATAGCGCTCCGTTCGGATGCATGGCCGCGCGAACCTCATCGGCCAGCAGCTTCCGGCGGCGGTCGGCGGTGGCATCGATCCGGTCGCGATCGCCATAGGTTGACTCGCAGATCAGGTAGTCCACGCCGCTCGGGCCCTCGGGGTCGGGGTGCATCAGCTTGTAGTCGGGGCCGATGTCGGCTGAAAACAGGATCTGCATCGGGGCAGCATCTGCCCGCGCCACTTCGATCTCGACCGAGGCTGAGCCCAGAAGATGCCCTGCGTTCCAGAACCGGGCCCGCAGCCCCGGTATCACGGAAAACCAGGCGTCGTACGGCTGCGGCCGAAACAGTGCGAGGCAGGCATCTGCATCCTGACGCGTATAGATGGGGGTGACCTTGCCGCGATCCCGCCGCGCCGCCCGGCGGTTGAACTGTTCCACCTCGATTTCCTGGATATGCGCGCTGTCGGGCAGCATCACCCCGGCCAGATCGACGGTGGCAGGCGTGGCATGGATCGGGCCGGTAAATCCGTGGCGGACCAATTTCGGCAGCAGACCTGAGTGGTCGATATGGGCGTGACTGAGGATCACGGCAGCGATGGCGTCTGGCGCGAATGGAAAGGGTCGGTAGTTCAATTCCTTCTCGGTCTTCGACCCCTGGAACAGGCCGCAATCGACCAGGACTTGCCCGTGATCGGTTTCAACTCGAAAGCAGGACCCGGTGACCGCCCTGGCGGCTCCATGAAACGTCAGGCGCAGGTTCTGCATATCTCGATCCTCTCAATGGGGCATTTTGTCCGATACAATCCATGGTCAGGATTGCAACACATACGCGCCGGGGGCTGCGGAAAGCGGGGCTAGGCCATGGTCCGGAGCGCCCATCGCAGGAGCGTCTACCTGGCCACCACCCAGCACCTTGAGCCAGCCCGCCCAGTCCGGCCACCAAGATCCGGCCTTCGGCTCGGTCCGGGCCAGCCAGGTGTCGGGGCCGACATACAGGGCACCGGCCGGGCGGGGCGAAATGCGATACTGGCGCCTCTTGTGCCCCGGCTCGCTGAGGATGCCCGTGTTGTGCCCGCCCTTTGTCAGCACGAAGGTCAAGTCGCAGTCGGTGAACAGCTGGGTCTTGTAGACCGATCGCCAGGGTGCGATGTGGTCCGTCTCGGTCGCCACGACAAACAGCGGCATTGCGAGGTTCTTGAGCGCAATCACCCGGCCCTCGACCGCGAAACGCCCCGCCGTCAGCCGGTTCTCCAGAAACAAGCTGCGCAAGTATTGCGAATGCATCTGCGCCGGCATGCGCGTGGCATCCGACAGCCATACGGCGATGTCGGTCGGCACATCCTCCCGGCCAAGGAAGTACCGCTGGACGGCGCGCGTCCAGATCAGATCTTCCGACCGAATGGCGGCAAAGGCGCGCGCCATCTGCGGGCGGTCGAGATAGCCTTGCTCCCACATCAGATCTTCGAGAAAGGCGATCTGACTTTCGTCGAGGAACAGGAGCAGCTCGCCCGCCTCCGCGAAATCGACCTGCGCCGCCATCAGCGTGACCGAGGCGAGTCGATTATCCCCGTCGCGCGCCATCGTCGCCGCCGCGATCGCCATAATCGTGCCGCCGAGGCAGTAGCCCACGGCTTGAACCGGGGTATCCGGCACGATCGTCGTCACAGCGTCCAGCGCTGCCATCACGCCGCGCTTGCGATAATCTTCAAGCGACAGGTCGCGCTGATCGGCCGTCGGATTGATCCACGATATCATGAAGACGGTGAAGCCCTGCCTGACCAGATACCGCACCATCGAGTTCTCGGGCGACAGATCGAGAATGTAGTATTTCATGATCCACGCCGGAACGAACAGGATCGGCCGCGCGTGCACCTGCGGCGACTGCGGTGCGTACTGGATCAGTTCCATCAGATCGTTGCGAAAGACAACCTGCCCCGGGGTGCAGGCCAGATCAATGCCGATCCGATAGCCTTCGGGGGGCGGATCGTGCCGGTTCGTCAGGGTCTTGATCGCATCCTCTAGGAAATGCGCCGCGCCCTCGGTCAGGTTGCGGCCCGCAGTCCTTGCCGTTTCCTCGATGATCTCCGGGTTGAGTGGCGGAAAGTTCGAGGGCGACAGGACGTCGAGCGTCTGGCGAGCCAGGAAGCGGGTGCGCTCGGAATCCTCGAGGCGAAGACCGCGCATCGGTTCGATCGCATGGTCCCACCAATCCTGCACGCCAAGAAACCCCTGCTGCCAAAGCCGGAACGGCAGTGACTGCCAGCCGGGATGATTGAAACGCTTGTCATACGGCTTGGGCGCAAACGGCGGAGGGCTGGCGGGACTCGCCGCGAGCGCCATCACCTTCAGCAGGTTCTGCTGGGCATGCTCGGCCAGTTCCATCTGGCGTCCCGGCGAGCGCGCCAGATGCTGCGTCCAGTCGCTCCAGGCCTCAATGAAGGCATGGGGCGACACCCCGCCGCTCAGTTTCGCCAAGGCGCCGCGTGCCGCACGGTCGAGGTTGTTGTGCGGATGGTCCCGCGGCGGTTCACGCAAGGGTGGAACAACAGCGGGGAGCTGGACTGACCTCGGAAGGGGCGCAGCGCGAGGCATTTGTTTCGGAGGTTTTTTCATGACTTCAATCCCAGTCTGATTTGCTTCTCCGTCTCGATTAACGCGAAGAAGACTGCGCCCACCCCCACGATCAGAAACCCATCGAACAGCGGGATGTCCTGCGTGCCGAATATCTGTTGCATCGGCGGCAAGTAGGTGATGGCGAACTGCGCGCCCGTCACTATCACAACACAGGCCCAGATGATCCGCGTTCCTCGCACCGCCGCCCATGTCAGCGAAGTGCCATAGATGTTGCGGATGAAGAAAAGGTGGAAGATCTCAAGCACTACCAGCGTGTTCATCGCGATGGTCTGTGCCAGCGCGGTGGGGTAACCGCGGTCGGTGGCATAGAAATACATGCCGAACACAGCCGTGAGAAACAAAGTCGAGACGAGCACGATATGCCAGACGAGCCCGCCCGACAGCAGCGGCTCGTTCCGCGGGCGCGGCGGGCGGCGCATGGTGCCAGGCTCGGACGGCTCGAATGCGAGGGCTAGCCCCAGCGTGATGGCTGTGATCAGGTTGACCCACAGGATCTGCACGGCAGTGATGGGCAGCGCCATGCCGGCGAAGAGCGCCACGACGATTGTCAGGGCCTCGCCAGCATTCGTCGGCAGGGTCCAACTGATTACCTTCTTGATGTTGTCGTAGACCGTGCGCCCCTCGCGCACTGCAGCGGCGATTGAGGCAAAATTGTCGTCGGCCAGCACCAGTTCCGCAGCCTCCTTCGCGGCTTCGCTGCCCTTCAGTCCCATGGCGATCCCAGCATCGGCGCGCTTGAGTGCCGGGGCGTCGTTCACTCCGTCGCCGGTCATAGCCACGGTTAGCCCGCGCGCCTGCAGGGCGGTGACGAGGCGCAGCTTATGGGCGGGGGAGGTGCGCGCGAAGATGTCGGTCTGCACCGCCGCATCGGCCAGCACGGCGTCGTCCATCGCCTCGAGATCGGCACCGGTGAGCACGCGCTCGTGGTTCTTCAACCCAATCATGCCCGCGATCGCGCGCGCGGTGGCGGCGTGATCCCCGGTGATCATCTTCACCCGGATGCCCGCGGAGTGGCACTCGGCCACGGCCTCTATAGCTTCGGCACGCGGCGGATCGATCAGGCCGATCAGCCCGACGAGCGTGAGCCGCCCTTCAAGGTCCGCCGTATTCAGGATTGTTTGGTCCTGGGGTACCGACCGTACCGCCACTGCGATCACCCGCTGACCGTCGGCTGCCAGCTCTTCCACCATTCGCTGCCAGTAATTGGTATCGAGCGGTTCGGTCCCGCCATGAGCGGCGCGCTGATCGGCGCAGAGCGCCAGCACCGCCTCGGGCGCGCCCTTCACATGAATGAACGCTTGACCCTCGTGGTCATGGTGTAGAACTGCCATGTAGCGATGGGCGGCGTCGAACGGGATCGCGTCGGTTCGGGACCACTGACGGAAGGGCTCGGCCCCCTCGCGCGTGATCTTGCCGGCAAGCGCCATCAGCGCGCCTTCCATCGGGTCGCCCTCGACGCGCCATCCCGCCTCTTGGGCATGCAGCATTGCATCGTTGCACAGTCCGGCGGCGCGCGCGAACTCCGTCAGAACAGCGTGCTTGTCGGGGTCGACGTCGGCTTCGCGCCAGCGAACAGCGCCCTCGGGAGCATAGCCGTTGCCACCGACTGAATAGATATGCCCGGCCGCCGCCAGCGCCGCCGCCATCATTTCGTTGCGGGTCAGCGTGCCAGTCTTGTCGGAACAGATCACCGACACGGAGCCCAACGTCTCGATCGCAGGCAGACGGCGGACAATGGCATTGCGCCGCGCCATGGCCTGCACGCCCACCGCCAGCGTGATCGTCAGTACTGCCGGCAGACCTTCGGGGATGGCGGCCACCGACAGGCCGACGACCGCCATGAACAGGTCCGAGAAGGGCAAATGCCCGACGAAGTATCCGTAGGCTAACAGCGCGCCGGCGACGAACAGAATGAAGACGGTCAGCCAGCGCGCGAAGCCATCCATCTGGGCGACGAGCGGCGTCGTCAGCGTCTGAACGCGCGCGAGCATCCCGCTGATCCGGCCGATCTGTGTGTCCGGACCGGTGGTGGCGACCACACCGCGACCTGTTCCCGCGGCAACCAGCGTGCCGGAGAAGAGCATTGAGGTCCGGTCGCCGAGCGCCGCGGCTTCCGTGGCCGGAGCCGTGCCCTTGTCCACCGGCACGGACTCGCCGGTCAGGATTGCCTCCTCGGCCTTCAGTCCGCGCGCCTCGATCAATCGCAGATCGGCGGGCACGCGGTCGCCGGCCTCGACCAGCACGATGTCGCCCGGGACCAGTTCGGTCGCGTCGACGCTGACGCGTCGCCCATCGCGCAGGACGGCCGACCGCGGCGCGAGCATCCCGCGGATCGCATCCATGGCCTGCTCGGCACGGCCTTCCTGGATGTAGCCAATCACCGCGTTGACGATAACCACCGCGAGGATCACGCCGGTATCCACCCAGTGCTGCAATGCCCCCGTCACAGCTGCGGAGGCAATCAGCACGTAGATCAGCACGTTGTGAAAGTGCGAGAGGAACCGCAGGAAGGGACTGCGCTTGGGCGGCTCGGGCAGCCGGTTGGGCCCGATGTCGGCCAGGCGGCGGGCGGCTTCTGTGGTGGTCAAACCCCCGGGCTCGCCCGCAAGCGTGTCAAGGGCGTCCTGGACGGACAGGGTGTGAAACGCTGTGTGCGGGCGGCTCTCGTTCATTCGCTCGATCTCGCATTCAAGGCAGGTGCGCCGGTGCTCACGAAGCCTGTTTCTCTTCCGTCTCGATCGACGGGATGTCGGTGCGGGCTTCTTCCGGCGCGCCGCAAAGCAATTCGACTGCTCGGTCCGCCGCGTCCTGGAACGGCTCGAGGACAATGTCCGCACCCGCTGCGAACAATTCCTCGGTATCCTTTGAGTGGTGCGAGGCAACAGCCACGCGTCCGCGAAATCCGGCCGCGCGTGTCAGTTGTATCAGGGTTGTGCGCGTATCCTCGTGACTCAGACCGGCCGGGTGGATCGGGACGGTCGACACGACCCATTCGGCGCGCAAGAGCGGCAACTCGCCAACAAATTCCGGGTCGGTTGCGTCGCCGAACTCGGTATCGAGGCCCAGGTCACGCCAGCGTCGCACGGCAAGCGGATTGAAATCGACCCCCAGCACCCTGATTCCGCGCTTCTGGAGACGCATGCCGATAGCGGTGCCGAAACGACCGAGTCCAAAGACGATCACCCTATAGCCGTCGTCGCTGTGCGCACCGGCCTCGGACGGTTCGCGCGGGACGCCCCGACGCTCGAAAACGCCGAGCAGCGGTTCGAGGATCGCATAGAGCTGGTGGGAGTAGGTGATCATGTACGTCGAGGCCGCGATGGTTACGAGCCCGACCATGGTGACGAGACCGAGCGCGTCTTCCTGCACATGGCCGAGCGACACGCCCATGGCGACAAAGATCAGTGAGAATTCGCTTATCTGCGCGACCGTCAGACCAGCAAGGAAACCCGTGCGTTTGCGGTATCCCATCGCCCCCATGATCGCGAGAACGATCAGCGGGTTTCCGATCAGAACGAACAGCGAGAAAACGATGGCTCCGGTGACGTGCGCGCCAAGCAGCGACAGGTCGAGTGTCGCGCCGAGCGCGATGAAGAAGAACAGCAGCAGGAAGTCCCTGAGAGGGGCCAGGCGGGCTGCTATGGTCTCTCGATAGGGCGAGGAAGCAAGCGCGACGCCAGCGAGCAGGCCACCCACTTCCTTGCCCAGTCCGACAAAATCCCCGATCGCGGCGAACATTGCTGCCATCGCGATAGCGAAGATAACCAGCAGTTCGGGCGCCTGCGCCAGCCGTTCCGTCAGCGGATCCGCGATATAGCGGACGAACAGCACGACGAGGGCAACCATCGCCATACCGGAGGTCAACACCGACACGACCGAGTTGCCAGCAGCTCCGCCGCCCTCTGTCGCCGACCCGATGCCGATGGCCGAGAGCACGATCATTGCCAGCACCACAACCAGGTCCTGCACGATCAGGAAGCCAAGCGCGATCTGTCCGTGCAGGCTGTCGATCTCCCGCTTGTCCGAGAGCAGCTTCACGATGATGATCGTCGAGGAAAACGTAAGCGCCACGGCGACATAGAGGCTGGTGACATGTCCCAGCCCCAGTGCCAGCCCGATCAGGTATCCGAAGACGGAGGTGAAGATGACCTGCCCGAGGCCGGTCATGAGCGCAACCCGGCCCAACGAGCGGATCAGCTTCACGTCGAGCTTGATGCCGACGAGGAATAGGAGCACAGCGATGCCGAGTTCCGACAACAGGCCGATCTGCTCGTCGGATTGAACGACGTCCAGTGCGGACGGCCCGGCGATCAAACCCACGGCGATGAAGCTGACGATCAACGGCTGGCGCAGCACGATGCCGAACAGGCCGATGGTGGCAGCCATCACAAGCAGAACCGCGACTTCGGCAAAGGGCGAGTGAAGCAAGGTGTCGATCATGCGCCGCTTTCGCCGTCGGTTGCAGCGTCACTGTCAGGCGCTCCCGCCTGCGCGGCGGCCTCGCGCTCGCGGGTTGCATGGCTGGAAAGGAACACCGACAGGTCGACGTCAGCGATCCGCCACCCCTTGCCGATCTCGATCGCGCGCAATTCGCCATCCTTGATCCAGCCGCGGACCGTCGCTTCGCTGACCTCCAGGCGGTCTGCGACTTCCTTCACAGTCTGATACTGATCGCGCGCCATCGATCGTGCCTGTTTGGTGTGGTTCGGTGCAGAATACCGAGCTTTGGCGCAATTCAGATGATCTGGATCAAACGAATGTCCGTGTCGGCATGATTTAATGAAAAATCATCATTGGCGCTGCGACCAGGAGCACGACGTGAAGAAGATCATGCTGGCTACCGACTTCTCCGAACGGTCGGATCGTGCGCTTCGACGCGCGACGTTGCTCGCGCGGCAGTTTGGCGCCTCCCTGTCGATCGTTCATGTCGTCGACGACGACCAGCCACGCCGCATCGTGGACAGCGAACACGATGCGGCCTCCGCGCTTCTGCGGGAGTTGCAAAGCACCGTGCAGGAGGTCGACGGGATTCCATGCGAAGCCCGGGTGGTTCTGGCCGATCCCTTCGCCGGCATCGCGAGAGCGGCGGAGGAGGAAACGCCGGACCTACTTGTCATCGGGCCGCACAGGCGGCAGGCGCTGCGCGACGTGTTCGTCGGGACGACGGCAGAACGCACGATCCGTTCGGTGACCTGTCCCGTGCTCATGGTCAATGCGCCACCCATGGGGTCCTATGGGCACGTGATGCTGACGACGGACATGTCCGAGGGCGCCGAGCGCGCGGCGAACGTCTGCAGGGCGCTCGGAATCTCGCGCGGTGCGAAGGTTTCGGTTCTGCATGTTTTCGACGCGCCGGCGCTCCACCTTGTCATGGGTCACGCGATGCCAGCGGATGAGCGACAGGCGTACCTCGAAGATGAGCGTAAGGAGGCGTCGCGCGATTTGGCGGCCTTCGTGAAATCTGTCGATTGGCGACCGATCCGACAGGACGTCCGTCAGGTGCGGAACTCTCCGGCAGAAGAGATCCTCACGGCGGCGAAGGAAGGATCGGCGGACCTCGTCGTCGTCGGAACGCACGGGCGCGGCGGCCTCGGCAGGTTCTTCCTCGGCAGCGTGGCGGAAGCGGTGCTCCGCAGGGCCGACTGCGATGTTCTGGCCGTTCCTCCCGAGGCAGCCCCTTGAACGGCTTCACCGCGGATCGGCCGCGCGCAACATTCGGGCTGCCGTGTCGCGTTGGACGATCAGCTTGTCGATCCGCAAGCCGTCCATGTCGCCGATCTCCACCCGCCAGCCGTCGATGAGGACATAGTGTCCGACCTTCGGCATTTCGCCGAGACGTTCCGCGACCAGTTCAGCCGCCGTTCCTACGATTCCATTGTGGCCGGGCGCAAGGCCGAGGTCCTCCTCGAATTCATCGACCGGCATCCAGCCTGCGACCAGCAGCGAGCCGTCCCCACGCCGGACGAACTTGGGCTCTTCCATATCAGTTTCATCGAAACCGCCGGCAATCGTTCCCAGAACATCCATTGGAGTGACGATTCCCTTGAAATGCCCATGTCCGTCGTAGACGAGCACCATGTGGCAGGGTGATCTGCGCAGCCGGTCGATTACCTCGAGCGCCGGCAGGGTCTCCTGGATTACCGGGGCCGGGCGCATAAGCGCCAGCGCATCGAACTCCGCGTCTCTCGTCGCGAGGAGATCGCGGCTGTGGAGCACCCCCACGATATCGTCCGGCCCGCCGCCGCGCAGCGGTAGGCGCGAATGGCCGGACGCCTGGAAGCGAGCCAAAATCTCTGCGCGCGTTTCGTGCGCCCCGGCGATCTCGACGTCATGTCGAGGCGTCATCAGACCTCGTGCGCGCCGGTCGGAGAAGCGCATCACGCCGCCGATCAGCTCTTTTTCGGCTCTGTGGATGACGCCGGCGCCGGCGGCTTCGGAAAGAAGCATCCGGATATCGTCGTCGCTGACGGAAGCCTCTGGCCGATCCGACTGGCCAAACAAGCGCAGTACCAGCTTACCAGAACGGTCGAGCAGCCAGACTACCGGCGCCGCGATGCGGGATAGGACGAGCATCGCCGGGGCGACACGGCTCGCCACCCGTTCCGGCGCAGCAAGCGCGATCTGTTTCGGAACAAGCTCGCCGATGATCACCGACAGATAAGTGATGACGACTACGACGAGTCCCACACCGACCTCATCCGCGATCCTCTCGGGAACGCCGAAGTCAGGCAGGACCGCAGCAAGACGGACACCGATCGTCGAGCCCGAGAAGGCGCCGGCAAGCACGCCAACCAGCGTGATGCCGATCTGCACGGTCGAAAGAAATCTCCCCGGATCTTCGGCCAGTTCAAGCGCGATCCCGGCGCCACGATCTCCGCGCTCGGCCCGCAACCTAAGGCGCGCGGGCCGCGACGAGACCACGGCCAACTCGGACATGGCGAGCAGGCCGTTCAGGCCGACCAAGAGCAGGACGAGGACGATTTCGAGAAACATGAACGGATCTGGTGCCAAACGACGCTGTAGTTGAGTGGATCGTTACCAAACTTGTAACCTGACCGAGCAGGCAAAGTATTCGGCGATTTTTGCGTTCTTTGCTGCGGAAGGAAGTGTCGTGCGCTCGTCAGCGCCTCTTCTGGCAGCAATGACCTACTCATGATCCCGGTGCCGTTGAACTTGATGACCCCATCCACGGGCTCACCAAACGGCGTCTACCCGCCCCGTTCCATCCGGTCACGCCGCAGCCAACAGTCTTCTTCGTCCGTGTAGTCCAGTTTCAAGCCGTGATCGCGACCTTGAGAACGCCGTCGCGTTGGTTGGCGAACAGGTCATAGGCTTCCTCGATTTGCTCGAGACTGAAACGGTGTGTGACAAGCGGCCTGGTATCGAGCCGACCGCTGGCAATGGTGTCCATCAGGCGTCGCATGCGCTCCTTGCCACCGGGGCACAGCGTCGTGATGATCTTGTGGTCACCGAGTCCCGCGAAAAAGGCATCAAGCGGAATTGTCAGATCGCTCGAATACACACCGAGTGAAGAGAGCGTGCCCCCCGGCCGGAGCACCCGCAGGGCGGCTTCGAATGTCTCCTGCCGACCCAATGCTTCGATCGCCACATCGACGCCGCGCCCGTCCGTCAATCGCATGATCTCGCCGACCGGATCGGTCTTGGTGAAGTCGATGACGTGATCGGCTCCCATTGTCTGAGAAATTTTCATCCGCGCCGGCACTGCCTCGACGCCAATTATGGTCGAAGCCCCCATCAGCCGCGCGCCCGCCGTTGCGCATAGCCCGATCGGCCCCTGCGCAAAGACCGCAACCGTGTCGCCGATGCGGACATGCCCGCTTTCAGCCCCGGAAAAGCCAGTGGACATGATGTCCGGGCACATAAGCACCTGCTCGTCGGTCAGACCGTCGGGGATTGGCGCAAGGTTCGCCATCGCGTCCGGGACTAGCAGGTACTCGGCTTGCGCGCCGTCGATCGTGTTGCCGAAGCGCCAGCCGCCAAGCGGCTTGAAACCGTGCTTGGTACGTGGGCCGTCTTGCGAATGACAGCCGCAGAGCGAGGCATTGCTGTGTCCGCTGGGGCAGATCGCACCGGCGATGACGCGCTGGCCCTCGGTATAGCCTTGAACGGCCGAACCAAGCTTCTCGATCACACCCACCGGTTCGTGTCCAATTGTCAGTCCACGCTCGACTGGATACTCCCCCTTTAGAATATGGACGTCGGTCCCGCAGATGGTGGTGGTGGTTATGCGGATCAGCGCATCAAGCGGGCCAACGTCTGGGATCGGCTTGTCATCCAGCGCAATCCGGTTCGGCTCAACAAAAATTGCCGCTTTCATCATCTTGGGCATATGCGCTTCCTTGTCCGGACCCGTGCGATGGTTACGCACAAGATTGATTTTACTGTGTCTCGAAAGAGCTGCACTGATCTGCATCAAGAGAATTTGACCGAACCTAGAACGCATACTGACCAGGCCGCGTCGCCCATAATTATCCTATGAAATCAATATATTAATGAGCGGAGAAGGTTGGATGTCAGGCCCATCCCCTCCGCCACTTGCCCTAGCGAAAGCGTTCTCCCGAACCGGCTGCGGCTGGATTTTTTCGTTCTTTTCGAGGGTTATGCGGGAGGGGCTGTTAACCGGCTCACGCCCCGAAGGGCGCACACGCGTTCTCTCCGGGCCGATATTCTCCGGACCTGTTAACCGCCGCGCTTTCGGTGAACAGCTCGCAAGTCACTGATTAGAATAAGAATAATCTTCTGCGAGCGGTGATCGCTGTTCGTATTGGCGTTTGGCATGAGGACGACACTGTCCTCGAACTGAGCGCGCGCGACGGCCGCGGTCTATTGCAGAGTGCGCCCTTCGTGGTGCCGCACTTCGTCCTCAATCTGATTCACGAAGTCTTCGATCTGGTCCTCGTCAAACACCTTGTTGTCGAACGGCACCTGACGAAGGATCTCGACGGCATTCCGGTACGCTGGCTCCAAGGAGGTGTTCTGAGGACGCCCCACTATGAAATGAACCTGAACATCCTCGGTTGTGCCAATCTTGACAGCTGAAAGGTGCCCCAGCCAGCGGCGTGCCTTATCCTTGATGTTGTCCGCGTCAGACAGGTCGAATGAAAGTGGCTCGTATACGTGCCAGCGCCCGTTCTTCCACGCATGACGAAACTCGACAGCGTCCGTGTTTCCTTGGATGCGCTTCGGTTCCAGCTCAACGTTTACACCATGTTCCTTGAGCTTCGCTTCGACGGGACGCCATACGTCGTCATCACTCCGTCGGCGCTCAGACGGTCGGTCATACCTCGAGACAAAGCGCAGATAGAGCTGATCGAAGGTCTTCTGCGGGTCCGCAGTCAGGCCAGCGCCTACTGGCGACCACTGCAACGAGCTGTCGTCGAGCGGCAACGCGATCCGCGCATAGTCACCGGCTGTCCTCTCGCCTTTGAAAAGGCCCTCACTTTTCAGACTACGCTGAACGCTCTTCATCCCCCGATCGATGGCTTCGATCGCGCGCTTGTAGGACTCACTGTCCAGATCCGGAAAAACATTCTTTATACGGCCGAATGTCTTGCGGGATTTCGTCAGGATGAGCGGTCGACCAGGGACGACCATGACCAAGCCGACATTCACGAACTCGCCCGTCAGGACATCGTGAATGTATCGCAGAACGACGTAGCTATACGGCTCCTTCGCGGTCATGCCAATATCCTCCCAAGTTCCCCGATGCATGCATCGATGTTGTCCCTAGCCTCGGCGATCAACTTCAGCGCAGCATCTATGTCGGCGCGGGCTGCTGCCCACTCCGGGGGGATGGCTCCTTCATACTCCTGCAGCCGCGCATCCGACAAGGCGCTCCAGCGAGATTTGATCTCGCTGAAGTCGAACGGCGCGCCTTTCAGCTCATGCACGAAAATATGCCTGCCAGGGGTTTCTAAGTCCCTCATGCCGCCAAGTACCCATGGCGCGCGCCACAGTAGGAGCAGGCGGTGGGCGAAGGCAAGCTCGTGATCGATGATCCTCAGATCGTTGCCCCTGACAAGGCAGTTCGGATTCTCCGCCCGCCGATCAGGGTTCTGGATGATCGCGTCGAACAGCAGGATGCCAGCGGCCACTGGCCTCATCGCGTCAGAGAGGCGCTGACCGCTGCTCCATGCGGAGAAACCCGTGCTGCGCGTGGAGCCAAACGCCACAGGGCAACTGCGGCGCAGCTTGTCAGCGATCTGAGGGTCAGTCACCACGGGGAAAATCTCCGGCGGGATTTCGACGAGCCAAGGCCTTGGCACCGGAAGTCCCAGATCGGCCGCAAGACATGCGGCGATGGCCTCTCTCGCCAAGTTCACCACCGCCTGGTCACAACCTGCAGAAAGCTTGACGAAAACTTCGACCTCTTCCTCGCCATCCACTTCGCAGGCCGACAGGACAGGCCCCGTTCGTCCCTGTACCGCAGCCCGGTCGATCCGGGTAAGGACGGCGCGAGGTATCATGCGGCCTTCGCCCGACCGTCGAAGATCTCGTGTAGCATGGCCGGAATAAGAGCCTCCACGTCCTTAGCAGTGCTGGCGCGGATGCCGCGGGCCTCGCGGGCCTTCGCATGCAGACGGTCAAACCATTCCTGGCGGCCGATCGGTGGCGTCGGAACGGTGATTGCCTCCAGCGCTCCTTGCCCCAGAGTGCGGTTCCTGTCGGCACTTCCGGGCGATGCGGATTGGACCTTGCCGAGACCTTCAGAGGTCTGGAGGTAGAACCAGATGAACTCGGCTGTCGCGAGCCCCTGAGTGGGAACGCATGTCAGGTAGCGGTGCGAGCCAACCCGCCCATGGTCATCGGGACCAGCCACCGCGAACGCCCCTTCCCAAGCCTTGATGTTGCTGAACACGAGGTCGCCTTGCTGAACAAGGAAGAGCTTTTGCCAGCTCAGGTCCGCGCCCAGCAGATCAGGTTTGTGGAAAGTGCCGCGGCCGAACGAACGGACGCCGAGTTCCGGATAGGCAGCGTCGAGATCGATCTCGACCGGTCTCCGCACCAGCGGCGCGACCTCGGCCATGGGGCGCAGGGGGGCGCCATCGATGGCGCGCTGGAAGGCTTTGAGCAGCAGTGCATTGGTCTCGCGCTCGGCAGCCTCAATGGCGTTGCGGCGTTCGTCCACCAGTGCCGCGACCCTGTCGAGCTTTTCGACGACGCGGCCCTGTTCGTCAAGCGACGGAAGGGGAACGCGAAGTGCAAGGAAATTGGTTTCCTTGTAGCGATTGCGTGTGCCGGGTGTTGATCCATGACACTTTTTCTCAACCAGCTTTTGAGTCTCCGGAAGTCCGAACCAATACACAAGGAATCTTGAATCCACCTTGCTCGAATCTATCTCGAAGAGTGGAAATTCATTTGAAACGTATGAACCGTCGAGTTCACTTGGGATTACACCGAACGAACCTTGCCAAGCGAACAATCGACTGTAGACAAAATCGCCTTTCGCCACCCTAGACAATTTTGATGCGGATGTTTCTGTACCGCGCCTTACTTCACGGGCAAATGGACCGCCAATTTTGGAGCGCATTCCAAGCAGTGTATAGCTCTGAACAGGGCTTACTTTTTCAGAGCGGTCAATTTGTTTTGCAAACTCTCTGATTTCAACAAGTGGCCAGTTCATCACACGCGCTCCGCCAGCACGGCCTTGATCTCGTCCATGATGCCGATGATCCGCTGTTCCTGCGCGATGATCGCGTCCACGATCTCGGCCGGCGCGCGATGATCGGCGATCGCGCCGGAATGCGGGTTCTTGATGTCCAGGTTGCAGGCGACAACGCGATCCTGAGCGTCGCGCTGGATCAGATCACCGGCGGAGACTTTCCACGCGCGCTCGTTCGGCACGCGCGTCTTCCACCAGGCGAGGCAGTCCGCGAATTCCTCATAGGCCATGGGCGCGGTTTTCGAGTACTTCTTGCGGCCCTCCGGTAGCGGCATCTCGTAGTACCAGATGTCCTTCGTCGGTCCGGTCGTGTCGAAGAAGATCAGGTTTGCCGGGATGTCCGTGTAGGGCGCGAACACCCCTTCACGCAGCCGGACCACCGTGTGCAGGTTGAACTTCTCGAGCAGGTCCGCCTTGATCCGCGCCGAGATGCCATCGCCGAACAGCGTGCCGTGCGGAACGACGACCGCGGCCCGCCCGCGCCCGGCGCGCTTCAGCCGCCGCATGATCAGTTGCAGGAACAGCAGCGCCGTTTCGGCCGTGCGCCGGTCCTCGGGGAAGTTGTTGAGGATGCCTGCCTCCTCCTCGCCGCCGAATGGCGGATTGGTCAGGATGACATTGACCCGCTGATCCTCGCCGATCTCGGCGAGGCGGAAGCGAAGGGCATTGCCCGGGTCGATGCGCGGGGCATGCAGGCCGTGCAGCAGGAGGTTGAGCTGGGACAGCAGGAACGGCAGCGACTTGGCCTCGCCGCCGAAGAAGCTGTCTTCCTGGAGGATGCGTCGCTTCTCGACCGTATCGGCCTGGCGCTCAAGATGCAGGAATGCCTCGGTCAGAAATCCCCCGGTGCCGCATGCCGGGTCAAGGATGGTCTCGCCCAGCTTGGGATCGGTCACCTCGACCATGAACCGCACGACAGGCCGGGGCGTGTAGAACTCGCCCGAGTCTCCTGCAGCGTCGCGCATCTCGCGCAGCAGAGTCTCGTACAGGCGACCGAGGGTATGGACTTCCTCCGACGAGTCGAAGTGGATGCCGTCGATCAGATTGACGACGTCGCGCAGCAGGTAGCCGCTCTCCATCCGGTTTGCGAAGCCCTGAAAGACGGTCGCGATCACGTCGCGCCGTTCGCGCCGCCCGTTATCGCCTCGCAAGCCTCGGAGATAAGCGAAGAGTCCCGGGCCGCGGGTGCCGTCCGGGCGCTCGGTCATTTCGGAAACGAGGAACGACAGGAGGTCGGGACCGGTGATGCCATCGGCATCCGCCGCCCAATCGCGCCAGCGATAAGGGGCCTCGATTATCGAGCGATAATCCTTGCCAGCAAGTTCTGCGCGTCCCTCCTCGATCCGCTCCATGTCGTCGAGGAACTTCAGGAACATGATCCAGGTGAGCATCGGCAACCGATCAAGGTCGCCGTTCAGCCCCTTGTCCTTCCGCATGATCTTGCGGGCGGACTTGATGATGCTGTCGAGACGCTGGGCAGTGGTCAGTTGCTTCGGCTCAGCCTTCTTACGGGCGGTTCTGGCCAAGGTAGATCTCCTTCAATTCAAGCGGTGTAGAGCAGACGCTGCAGCTCGGTGACGGCGCTGCGCAGCTCCTTGCCCCCGCCGAAGCGGGCGGCGATTTCTATGACGTTGCCCCACTCGTTGAACGGGGGCACTTCAAGGATGTCGGGCAGCTTGAACTGGGCACTGCCATGTTCGGCATACTTTTCAAGCACGGCATCCAGAACTTCGCGGGCATCCGGCCCGAAGCGGTCCAGAAACTCGTCCTGCTCCCTCACCAGACGGTCAGCGCGCTCGCGCCGGGTGCGCAGCGGCGCGTTATAGGCGAGATGGCACAGGAGATCGAACGGGTCGGCCTCCGGCTTTCCGACTGCATCAGCCAGGGAATCGAGGTCGATGCCCTTTTCCTCGAGCCGCTCGACGATTTCCGCCCGGCGTTCGGGATCGAGCCAGTCCGTGCGCAGTTCCGACGCATTGGGGTAGAGTGTGCGGACCTTGTCGCCAGTGTAATCGGTGAGCTGGCGGCAGGCGAGTTGCCGGCCGTCAGAATCGAGTTCGTACACGAGGTGCCGGACGATCGCGACCTCGCCGCCGTCGACATAGAACTTGCGGGGCCCGTTCTCGCCCTCGTCCCCCAGCTCGACCGGTCCATCCGGGATATCGGGCCCTTCAGGAAAATCGTCGGGATCCAGTGCCACTTCTTCGATCTCGCGCTCTTCCACGATGTCGCCGTCTGCATTGATGACCGCTTCGTCCTCGCGGACGGGATCGCCGTCAAAGGCGGGATCGGCGAACATGCGCGTCGCGGTTCCGGTGTAGTCGATGATGTTGAAGGCGAGCTTGCCGTAGTCGGGCCGGAGACGGGTGCCCCGTCCGATGATCTGCTTGAACTCGGGCATGGAGCCCACGACCCGCGCGAGCACCACGTTCTTGCAGGTCGGGGCGTCCACGCCGGTCGTGAGAAGCTGCGACGTGGTGAGGATGACCGGCGTCTGGGTCTCGACATCCTGAAACTTCGCCCTGTGCGCGCTTCCCACATCGCCTTCGTCGGACGTCACGCGGCAAACGTAGTCGGGATGGTCCTTCACGAGATCGGTGTTCAGGGCGGCGAGCGCCTGCCGCATCTCGAGCGCGTGTTCCTGGTCGACGCAGAAGACGATGGTCTTGGCGAAGCGGTCGGTCTCGGCCATGAAGCCCGCGAGATGTCTCGCAATGGCCTGCGTTCGTGCACGCAGCGCCACGACCCGCTCGAAGTCCCGCGTGGAGTATTCGGCGTCGGGGATTTCTCGCCCATAACGATCAAGTTCACCCCGCGTCGGTCGCCATCCGGCGGCGTCGTAGTCCGAGATGACGCGGTGGACGCGATACGGGGCCAGGAAGCCGTCAGCGATGCCCTGCGCGAGGCTGTACTCATAGAGCGGATCGCCGAAATAGTTGTAAGTGTCGACGTTATCCTCTCGCCGCGGCGTCGCTGTCATCCCGATCTGGGTCGCAGGCTCGAACCACTCGAGGATTTCTCGCCAGTTGCTGTCGTCCCGGGCGCTGCCACGATGGCATTCGTCAATGATGATGAGATCGAAGAAGTCGCGCGCATACTCTCGGTAGAGGCCGGGACGGTTCTCGTCACGCGCGATGGACTGGTAGATTGCGAAATACATGTCGCGGCTCTTGACCGCCACGCCGCCAGCTATCTTGTGACGGGCGTCGCCAAACGGGCTGAAATCCTTTGCCATCGGATCGTCGACCAGGACGTTGCGATCAGCGAGAAACAGGATTTTCGGGTTTCGGTTGACCCCTTTGGAATTCCAGCGTGCTGACCATAGCTTCCAGCAGATCTGGAAGGCGACGGCAGTCTTGCCCGCTCCGGTGCACAGTGTGAGTAGGGCCCGCGTCCTGCCCTGAAGGGCCGCTTGAACCGCGCGGTTCACCGCGATTTCCTGATAGTAGCGAAGGGGTTTGGCTCGGTCTGGAAAGGTGGGCGTCAGCAGCCGTTCGGCCACTTGGTCGTCGACAATGCCCTCGGCGCGGCGAAGCCGGGCCCAAAGGTCATCAGGCGCCGGGAAATCCGAAATCGTTCGCTCGATGCCGGTCGTGTAGTCGAACTCGACAATCTCGATCCCGTTGGTCGAATACGCGAACCGAAGTCCAAGGATTTCCGCATATTCCTTGGCTTGTTGGAGGCCCTCCGCGGCGTGCCGGTAGCGGGATTTGGCCTCAACGACCGCGATCGGGAAATCCGGATTGTATCGGAGAAGATAGTCTGAGCGCTTCTGCTTGCCACGGCGAGCTTTGCCGCCGACAAATACAACTCGGCCGTCAGTAAAAGTTCTCTGCTCGTTTATCGCGTGCGGGCGATCATCCCAGCCTGCTTCCTGCAGCTTCGGGACGACGAACTTCCTGCAGGTATCGGCTTCGTTCATGCGCAATCTACTTCGCCCGGTTTCGACATGCCATCGCGCAGCAAACGGCTTGTCAAAGAACTCGGCTCAGATCAACGCGCAATTCTTTGGTTTGGCAGCTCTTTCGCCCGACAACGGCTCGGAGAAGCTACAGCGTGGCCGACTGATGCCGCAAGCCTTATTCCGTCCCTCGCAGCAAGGACTCGCGCTGCCTCGACCATTCATCGGGGATCTGCACTCGCAGCGACTGAAGCGTCAGGCCCGGGGGATGCCGTGCGTCGAGTATCGCCTCGACGAGATCGGGCGCAAGCTGCGTCAGCCGAAGCACACGCGTGAGGTAGGAGACAGCGATGCCTTCCTGCGCGGCGAGGTCGGCTACCGTGGCGAAGTCACCGTTGTCGAGCATCCTCTTCCAGCGGAACGCGCGCGCAAGCGCCTTGATGAGCGTATCGTCCGGCTTCCCGCGCGCTTGGGTGCCTGATGGCCGCTGCATCTCTTTCCGCCCGCCGCGCTTCACGATGCGGAATGGCACGTGGATTGTAATGGTCTCGGGGACCGCCGTCGCGCGGGTCATCCCGCTGCTCCGATGCTGCCAGACAGCATCTCGCGCGCGAGCCCTCCGAGGCCGTCCATCCGGAGCCGGAAGTTGAGCCCGTTCGTGCCGATATCGACGCGCTCGACCAGCAGCGTGACTATGCGCGCCTGCTCGGCGGGGAAGAGTTCGTCCCACAGCGGATCGAGCTGCTGCAGAGCCGAACGAGCGTCAGCCTCGGTTATATCGTCGGCGTGAGCGCGCGCCGCCTTCCATGTGCCCGCAACAATCTCTGGCTGCCGGAACACGGCACGGAGTTGGTCGATGACCGCGGCCTCGATCTCCCCTGCCGGCACGCGGCCCACGGGGCATGACCCGGCACCATGCTTCAGCACTGTCTGGCTGACGTAGTAGCGGTAGAGCCTGGCGCCCTTGCGGGTGTGGGTCGGCGAGAACGCCGCGCCATCCGGGCCGAACAGCAGCCCCTTCAGCAGCGCGGGCGTGTCGGCGCGAGTCCGGGCGGCGCGCTTGCGGGGGCTTTCCTGCAGGATGGCGTGGACGCGGTCCCACGTTTCGCGGTCGATGATCGGGTCGTGCTCGCCGGGATAGCTTTCGCCCTTGTGCACCGCCTCACCGATGTAGGCGCGGTTGCTGAGAATCCGGTAGATGTATTTCTTGTCAATCCGGTTGCCGCGCGGCGTCCGGAGACCCCGGGTGCCGACCTCCCGCGCCAGTTCCGTGCAGGACCCGATCTCGAGGAAGCGGGCGAAGATCCAGCGCACATGCGCGGCGGTTTCTTCGTCGACCATCAGCTTCCGGTTCTCGACCCGATAACCGTAGGGCGGCACCCCGCCCATCCACATGCCCTTCTTGCGGCTGGCGGCGACCTTGTCGCGGATGCGCTCGGCCGTCACCTCCCGCTCGAACTGGGCGAAGCTGAGCAGGATGTTCAGCGTCAGCCGCCCCATGGACGTGGTCGTGTTGAACGACTGCGTCACCGAGACGAAGGTCACGCCGTTCCGGTCGAACACCTCGACCAGCTTGGCGAAGTCGGCCAGCGAGCGGCTGAGCCTGTCGATCTTGTAGACGACGACCACGTCGACCAGCCCGTCCTCGATGTCCTCCAGCAGCCGCTGCAGACCGGGCCGCTCCAGCGTCCCGCCCGAAATGCCGCCGTCGTCATACTGATCGCGGACCAGCACCCAGCCCTCGGACCGCTGGCTGGCGATGAACGCCTCGCAGGCTTCCCTTTGGGCGTGAAGCGAGTTGAACTCCTGCTCCAGCCCTTCCTCGGAGGACTTCCGGGTGTAGACGGCGCAGCGGAGCTTGCGGACGACCTTCGATTTATCCGGCGGCTTCGTCATGTCCGCCCCCTGTGGTTCTTGAGGCCGAAGAAGACCCAGCCGTTCCAGCGCGTACCGGTGATCGCGCGAGCGATTGCCGACAGCGACTTGTAGGGCCGCCCCTGCCACTCGAAGCCGTCGGCGGTGACGGTGACGATCTGCTCGACGCCCTGCCATTCTCGCAGCAGCCGCGTGCCGGTAATCGGGCGGTCGCGATCGGCGCGGATGCTCCGCTTCGCCCGGTCGCCGCCATCCAGTTCTTCGCCCAGCCGTTCCAGCCGCCGGATCGTCTCCGGCTTCAGCCCGCCATAGGCGAGTTCCTGGATGCGGTAGGCGATACGGCTTTCAAGGTAGCGGCGGTTGAACGGCGGCGGCTCACTGTCGAACAGGTCGCGCCACTGTTTCTTCAGGTCGGGCGTCGGCGTGGTCTTGAGCGCGGCCAGGCGCGCGGGGATGGGATCGGGCTTGTTCATGCATTTCTCCGGTGAGTTGGAGTTGCATGACGGCATTGGTCGGGCGGATAGTGTAGGCAACGTTCTCCAGCATCGTCAGTTACTTCGCCCCCATCCCGCATGCGCAATCGAACCAGCCCAAGCGCCAGCAGACCGCACAGCTCGTCACGGCGCTCTGCGGGCGTCATCTGGTCCGGCGGCAGTGGATTGGGGCGTTTCATCTCTCGGTGGCCGTGATCGGTGGTGCTGCTACCGATCAAAAGCCACCTGGCGGCTGCCGACGGGACAGCCCCATGTCGGAGCAGGAGAAAATCTATTGATGGGCGAGTGCCCCTGCGGGATGCTGCGCTTATAGTTGCCTTGGCGTCTTTAGCGAGAGGAAGTGATGCCCCCGTCATCGAAACGTAGCTTGCGGTCCCTTCAGACAGTAATTGAGAACGCATCACCCGAATCTCTTCGGGGTTTCTTTTTTCAGGACGATGAGAATTTCGTTGCGATTGCCTCTGAGATCGCTGAACCCTTCAAGCCCCTCGAAGAAGAAGACAACGAAGAGAACCGAAATGCGGTGATCGCAGCGATCAACGACATGAAACCGGAGGTGACGCTTCCTGTCGAAATCGAGGCGCAACGCGTATTGCTTCTGACGAACGGAAAAGGCCCGTCCGCTCTCAAGGTGATTGCCGAAGAGGAACTCTCCAACGAGGAGTACGAAGCTGCGTTTGCACAGCTTGGCGAGTTGGCCGTCGCACTACACGTTCACGCTCATCATCGTCGTGCATTCGATGACGCCGTGAGTTTCCGCAATGCCCGCCTGTGGCGAGATGGAAAGCTGTATAGCGCATTCGATGTCGATCTCGAGCACCCAAAGCCGGTGGACGCAAACGCTATACCCAAGGAGAAGCTCCTCGCTGCTGTGCGGTTGCGCCTCAAGCTTTCCGTAGATTGTGGAATGAGCGTCGTCGACCTCCCTGCGACGGAAGCGTACAAGCCATCGGTTCTGGTGATTATCCGGATTCCAAAGGACATCACCGGCATTCCCGAACATCTCGACAATGGAGGCAGACGCCTTCGCTTTCTTCGGCCGCAAAAGGAAGTTCTGCTGATCTACACTCCTGTGGAACAACGGATCGAGATTTGCGCTGATACAGCCCCAGAGCGCGCGTTGGTTTCCGAGTGTTTTGCGACCGAGGTCCTGGGGCACGATGTTTCGACGAAGCCGCTGACGTGGGTGAACTACGATCTTTCGCAGTTCTTCAGGACGCTCACGCTTGACCCACCTGCGGTGCCCGGATTCCTCGTGGACAAGACCGCGCTCGTCGAAATCGAGGTGCGCCTCGCCAGATGGAAGCAAAGGCTTCGTCTTTCTGTCCCGTTTGGCGACGAGATCGAGAAGACAGCGCAAAGCTACCTGGCGCCCGCCCGCGTACTGCAGCGCGCGTCGGGGATCTCCCGGGCCGTCATCGCGGTGCGCTACCGGCGCCAGGAATCCGACCCTCCGTCCCTCCTGGAGATTACGATCTCCGACCGTAACCGCTGCAGCCTGCTCAGCGATCCCGATCCCGAGCTTCGCAGGCTGGGGCGGACGCTGCTAACCGAGTGGAAGATCCAGCACCCCTTCCGAGACCTGAGCTCCGGCGAGCTTGGCGACTTCCTCCCCTTGCTGCTGGAGCTGCATGACCGAGGGGAAGAAAAAGTCCCGGCAACCTTCTTCTCGGAAAGGAAAAGCGACCCAGATCGCCTCGTCGAGGCCAAGCTGATCGTGCAAAAGGACGTCGATGACAGCGTGATCGACGACTTCGACGACGAAGACATACCACCAGCGAAGGACCGGATGCTTTATGCCATCAGCACGGAATGGCTCGAACAGCGGATCATCGAGGCACTGCAGAGCGTGCTGTCAATTCAGGGCAAGCAGGAGATCACGACGAGGCTCTTCTTCATCGGCAGCATGTCCATCGATGGAAAGGATGTTCCCTGCTACCTCGCGCGCGGATTGGGCGAACAGAAGTGGTTCGTGGATGCCGAGGTCCAGTTGCGCATACGCTCCGGAGCAGGCCCTGGCATCGTGTTCTGCGGGAAGGATCCCGGCTGGAAATGCATCGCCGCGAACCTCATCATGACTCTTCCCCGGGCCACCGATGGCTCGGCAGGATTTGCCAGACTCGACAAGAGCTACGTCGAGACTTTCTTCCGATCGAACCTCGGACTTGCGCTCGGCGGCACCGCCCTGACCCTCGTGGAAAACGCGGACGGAGAGTCTGGAACACTTCACGTGCCCGGAAAACCGGAGCTGCCTTTGTTCAGCGAACAGCAGGTCCACTGTTTCCGACTGCTGGTGGACGCGAAGAAGAAGGGGCTGCCCGGGGTGAAGACCCGCGATCTCATCGCCGGGTCGAAGTCCACTGGCATCCAGCAGATGCTCGGAAAAAAGCGGTGGCCGGTCTTCCAAGACTACATCGAAGACCTCGGCCAGTCTTGGTGGGGGTTGAAGACCAGCTGATTGCTGACCGACGCGTCCAACCGCCCATCGATGAGCCGTCGATGATTGGGGGGTTAGACGGTCGATGATTCTGTCGGCCAATGGGGGTGCTCACTCAGTCAGAGGAGCACTTCCATGCCGACTCCCTTCCCCCCGCGCCAGGCAGCCTCGACGAGCTGGTCCGGCGCTGCGACGACCAAGCCCACCACCACCTCGAACTCGGAATGGCGCTGCACGCGCTGTGACAAGCTGCTCGGCGTCAGCCGGGACGGCCGCATGCACCTGCGCTTCGCGCGGGGGCACGAGTATCTCGTGGGCTTTCCGGTTCAGGCCACCTGCCGGGGCTGCGGCACGCTGAACAACGCGACAGCGCCCGCGCGCTGACACGCGCATTCACCCAACCCCCTGAAATCGCAGAGACGCGCGACGTCCTGACCTGGCCACGAGAAGGCGCCGGACGCCTGGCCGCAAGGCAGGCGTCCGATGTCTATCGCGTGGCACGAGATCCGTGATCACCTCATGCATTCATCCTCCAACCTTCACTTCCAGCGCAGTTTCGACGCCGTCCGGCGTGCGCAGGCTGCCCTCACACCGTTCCGGGATCCGGCGGCCCTGCTGGACGGGCTGCATCGCACCCCCGGCGATCAGGGCCAGAAGAACGTGATCCTCACCGCGCTGGTCAGGGCGGCGCAGGGTGACGGACCCGCGTCCGACTGTGCGCTGACGTTGCTGCTGCTGGCGCTCTGGCCCGGCCTCGACGCCATCCGCCGCCGATCGATCTGGCGCAGGCTCAGCACCGCCGACGAGGTCGCCTCCGACGTACTGGGGCGCACGACCGAGGCAGTGCGCGGCCTCGATCTCAGGCGCGTCAACTGGATCGCGGCTACGGTGCTGCGCAACGTCGAGCGCGACATGATCCGCGTGCGCCGGCGCGACACGGCTCGCGAACATCTCGCCAGCAGCGCCGATCCCGATGAAGTGGCGGACAGCGGCGACAGCGGGATCGGCGCGGCCGGGTATGCACGGCTGAACGGCGCCGTGCGGAAGCTGCTCGGCGACGACGCGCTGCTGGTGATCCGCGTGGCGATCGAGGGTTTCTCGCAGGCCGAGGTCGCCGTCGAACTGGGCCTGACCGAGGCCGCCGCCCGCAAGCGGTACCAGCGCGCCATGCGCCGGCTGCACGCCGCCCTCGAGGAAATCCCCTGAACCGATGTCCCGATCCGGTCCCGCCGGTGGCTTTTCTCATTCGAGCGCCCCGAGCGCCTTCCCTCCAACCGAAAGCAGACACGCATGAACCGCACTGCCGATCTGTCGCTTGAGGATTTCAGGCGTCTTCCGGGGCTCTATCGCCGCTGGGAACTGACCGAGGTCTGCGAGCCCAACCGCAACTATCAGATCGAGGACGCCGGCGCCCATGCCGACGGGACGCCGCTCTTGGCGATCTACGTCGCCGAGCCCGCGCCCGACGTCCGCGAGGCCGCGTGATGGGCCTCCTCGATCACATCATCCCACGGAGAAAAGCCATGCCGGAGCAGCCGGACGACATCACCCGTCTTCGCAAGGCGAGCTACGCCCTCGAAGACTTGCCCGAAACCATCGCCCTCCCGCAGCGCCCCGGTGACGAGCCGCGTGAGCCGCTGCCGGTCGTCGAGGCGAGCGTCGACGAGATCGCCTTCGCGATCGTGGAGGCTGAGCGGGAGAGCACGGCCGCCTACCGCCGCGCCGATGCGCTGAAGCGGCTCTACAAGCTCGCCCGCGAGGCGGGGTGCATCGGCGCAGATCGCGCCGCCACGGCGGTGATCAAGAAGGAGGGGCAGTGATGGCCCTTCCCATCATCGGCGCCGACGAACGTCTCGCGCAGCGAAAGGGCATCAAGGGCGTCATCTTCGGCCGGTCCGGCATCGGCAAGACGAGCCTGCTCTGGACGCTGAACGCCTCGACCACGCTCTTCCTCGATCTCGAGGCCGGAGATCTGGCGGTCGAGGGGTTGGAGATCGACACCCTCCGGCCCCGCACCTGGAAGGAATGCCGCGATTTCGCGGTGTTCATCGGCGGGCCGAATCCGGCGCTGCGCGAGGACCAGCCCTACAGCCAGGCGCATTTCGACGAGGTCTGCGCCCGCTACGGCGATCCGGCGGTGATCGGGAAGTACGAGACCGTCTTCATCGACTCGATCACAGTCGCCGGGCGGCTCTGCTTCCAGTGGTGCCGCGGCCAGGCCGAGGCGTTCTCCGAGAAGACCGGCAAGCCCGACATCCGCGGCGCCTACGGGCTGCATGGCCGCGAGATGATCGGCTGGCTGACCCATCTGCAGCACACGCGCGGCAAGCATGTCTGGTTCGTGGGCATCCTCGACGAGCGGCTCGACGACTTCAATCGCAAGGTATTCCAGCCGCAGATCGACGGATCGAAGACCGGGCTCGAGCTGCCGGGCATCGTAGATCAGGTCATCACCATGGCCGACATCCCTGACCCGGGCGGCCAGCCGCAGCGCGCCTTCGTCTGCCAGACGCTGAACCCCTGGGGCTATCCGGCCAAGGACCGCTCAGGCCGCCTGGACATTGTCGAGGCCCCGCATCTCGGCCGGCTGATGGAGAAGATCCAGCGTCCCGCAGCGCCTGCCTCCGAACGCCTGACCTGGCCGCCGGTGACCCCGGCCGATCCCGCGTCTGCGCAGGAGCCCGGCCATGGCTGAGCGCATCTCGCCATGCCCGGTGTCCCGATCCGGTCGCCGGGGTGGCTTTCCCCTTCTGACGCCGCTGCGCGTCCCATCCTCCAACTGAAAGGAGCCGCGCAATGTCCGGACCCTGGAACGACTTCAACTCCGCTCAATCCAACACCAACGTCATCCCGAAGGGCACCCTCGCCAAGGTGCGCCTGACGCTCCGCCCCGGCGGCTTCGACGATCCCTCGCAGGGCTGGACCGGCGGCTGGGCGCGCCGCGCCGCCACCGGCGCCGTCTATCTCGACGCCGAATACACGGTGCTCGAGGGGCCCTATGCCCGGCGCAAGGTCTGGTCGCTGATCGGCCTCTACAGCCCCAAGGGCCCGGACTGGGCCAACATGGGGCGTGGCCTGATCCGCGGCATCCTGAACTCGGCGCGCGGCGTGTCGGACAAGGACAACTCGCCCGAGGCGCAGGCCCGCCGCCGTATCAACGGCTTCGGTGATCTCGACGGCGTCGAGTTCATCGCCCGTATCGACATCGGCACCGACACCAACGGCGAGGACAAGAACGAGATCCGCGCCGCGGTCACGCCCGACCATCGCGACTACGCCGCGCTGATGGGCGCGGTCGCGCTGCAATTCACCGCCGCCCCGGCGCAGGGCCACGCCCCGCAGCAGCCCACAACGGCCACCCAGCCCAGCCAGCCCGCGTCCGCCCCCGGCGCCGCCGGTCGGCCGAGCTGGGCGCAGTAAGGGGGAGACCGGCCATGCGCCTGCGCCCCCGCCAGAAGACCTTCGTCGAGCGCAGCGTGGCTGCGCTCGCTTCCCGCGGCAACACGCTGGGCGTGGCGCCCACCGGTGCGGGCAAGACCATCATGCTCTCGGCGGTCACCGGCGAGATGATCGGCGACGGCGCGAAGGCCTGCGTGCTGGCCCATCGCGACGAGCTGACGGCGCAGAACCGCGCCAAGTTCCAGCGCGTGGTGCCCGGCGTCGCCACATCGGTCATCGACGCCACGGAGAAGTCCTGGGGCGGTCAGGTCGCCTTCGCCATGGTGCCGACGCTGGCGCGGGCCTCGAACCTGGTCGACATGCCCCGCCTCGACCTGCTGGTTGTCGACGAGGCGCACCATGCCGTCGCCGACAGCTATCGACGCATCATTGACCGCGTGCGCGAGGCCAATCCCGACGCCCGCATCTTCGGGGTCACGGCGACGCCGAACCGTGGCGACAGGAAGGGCCTGCGCGAGGTTTTCGACAACGTCGCCGATCAGGTGCGGCTGGGCGAGCTGATCGCCTCGGGTCATCTGGTGCCGCCGCGCACATTCGTCATCGACGTGGGCGTGCAGGACGAGCTGCGCTCGGTCCGCAAGACCATGTCGGATTTCGACATGGCGGAGGTGGCGGGCATCATGGACCGCGCCCCCGTCACCGACGAGGTGATCCGCCACTGGAAGGAAAAGGCGGGCGACCGGCAGACCGTGGTGTTCTGCTCCACCGTCGCGCACGCCGAACACGTCACCGACGCCTTCAGGGCGGCGGGCGTTTCCGCCGCGCTGATCCACGGCGATCTGGCGGCAGAAACCCGCAAGGCGATCCTCGCCGGCTACGCGGCGGGCGACATCCGCGTCGTCGTCAACGTGGCGGTGCTGACCGAGGGATGGGACCATCCGCCCACCTCCTGCGTCGTGCTGCTGCGGCCCAGCTCCTACAAGTCCACGATGATCCAGATGGTCGGGCGCGGGCTGCGCACCGTCGATCCCGAGGAACACCCCGGCATCGTCAAGACAGACTGCGTCGTGCTGGATTTCGGCACCTCCAGCCTGATCCACGGCACGCTGGAACAGGATGTCGATCTCGACGGCAAGACCGAAACCGGCGAGGCGCCGACGAAGACCTGTCCTGCCTGCGAGGCGGAGATCCCCCTGGCCGCCACCGAATGCCCGCTCTGTGGTGAGGCGTTCCCCCGCGATGAACTGGATGCGGGCGAAGGCGGGGCCGCCGCGCCGCTCTCGGGCTTCATGATGACCGAGATCGACCTGCTGAAGCGGTCCAGCTTCGCGTGGGTCGACCTCTACGGCACGGACGACGCGCTGATGGCCACGGGCTTCGCGGCCTGGGGCGGCATCTTCTGGCTGGACGGGGTCTGGTACGCCATCGGCGGGGCGAAGGGCGAACGCCCGCATCTGCTGGGCGTCGGTGAGCGCACGGTCTGCCTCGCGCAGGCCGACGACTGGCTGAACACGCACGAGACCGATGAGAGCGCCTTCAAGACCCGATCCTGGCTGCGCCAGCCGCCGACCGAAAAGCAGCTGCAGTACCTGCCGCCCGAGTGCCGCCACGACTTCGGCCTGACGCGCTACCGCGCCTCGGCGCTGATGACCTTCGGCTTCAACAAGCGCGCCATCCGCCAGTTGATCGACCGCGCGGCCAGCCCCGAACGGAGGGCGGCATGATCCATGACCGCCTCCACCCCCATCACGGCCGAGGACCGGCGGCGGCTCTGGCATCCGCGTGGAACGCTCTGTGCTGTCTGCCGGCAACCCACCCGTGGTTTTGGCTGGCTCGATCCGCACCGGTCGAAGCAGCCCCGGCCATCGGTCTGGTTCTGCTCGATGCCCTGCCAGTCCTTCTGGACGCGCTTGGCCAGGGAGCGTTTCGCCATGATTGACCTGACCGAGGAAGAGCGCGCCGCCGTCACCGCCACCATGAAGCGCGTGGCGCTGCTGATGGACGAGATCGGCTGGGCCACCCCGCTTGCCGACCTGACCGAGGCGCAGGTGCGTGCGCTGATCGAGGAAGCTGTCGAGGGCTTCCGCGAGGCCATGTCCGACATCGCCCGAGCGCAGACGCCGGAGGTGCCGTTTTGACCAAGCTCTGCACGAAATGCGGCGTCGAGAAAGAGGTCTGTGAGTTCGGCCGCCGCCGCCGCAGCCCTGATGGTCGGCAGACCTGGTGCCGAGATTGCCGCCGGGAATACCAGCGCGCCTATGCGCAGAATTCCCGAGACCCCGAAAAGCATCGGGAGGCGCAGCGCCGCTATCGGCTACGTCACGCCGAGAAGAACCGGGCGCACAGCATCGTCAGAAGCGCCGTCAAGGGGTGCCGGATCATCGTGCCGGTCTGGTGCCAGCGCTGCGGCTGCGTGACCGAGCTCGAAGCGCATCACCAGGACTACTCCCGGCCGCTCTCGGTCGAATGGCTCTGCTCGACCTGCCACGGGCTCGCTCACCGCAGCTACGAGGGGGGCCAGCATGCTGGACTATAACCGCCGCCCCAGCTTCGCCGAGCGGGTGAACGCCGCCGTCGATCGGGCGCTGACCGCTGATCAGGCGACCCGGCCGACCCGGGACTACCTCGGCGGTTCTCGCCTGGGCCATGCCTGCGAGCGCGCCCTGCAGTTCGAGTTCACGGCGACGCCGAAGGACGAGGGGCAGGACTTCAGCGGCCAGTCGCTCCGCATCTTCGCCATCGGCCACGCGCTCGAGGATCTGGCCGTCGCCTGGCTGCGCAGCGCAGGCTTCGACCTCTACACCCGGAAGGGCAACCGTCCCGATGGCGGCCAGTTCGGGTTCGAAGTCGCGGGCGGGCGCATCCGGGGCCATGTCGACGGCATCATCGCCGCTGGCCCTGAGGGCTTCGGCCTTGCCGTTCCCGCGCTCTGGGAATGCAAGACGATGAACGCCAAGAACTGGCGCGCCTGCGTCAAGGACGGCGTGACCAAGTCGAAGCCGGTCTATGCCGCGCAGATCGCGGTCTACCTAGCCTACATGGAGGCGACGGTCCCCGGCATCTCGGCCGCGCCCGCGCTCTTCACCGCGATCAACAAGGACACCGCCGAGCTTCACCATGAGCTGGTGCCCTTCGACGCCGACCTCGCGCAGCGCATGTCCGACCGGGGCGTGCGGATCCTGCAGGCCACCGATGCGGGCGAGTTGCTTCCGCGCATCGCCACCACGCCCGACTTCTTCGAGTGCCGCTTCTGCCCGTGGGCTGAGCGCTGCTGGGGGCTGCCGGCATGAGCGACGACGGCATTCTGCACTTCAACCCGTGGATGGACTTCAACGACGGGCCACCGTCCGAGAACCCGTTCGGCTGCGACCCCGACCCCGAGCAGATCGCCGTCTTCCTCGACACCGTGTTCAGCTGGTGCGAGGGGCTGATCCCGCTACGCGGCTTCGTCGACAAGGGTCAGGGCCGGGACGGCAAGCCGCACAACATCTGGATCCCGGCCGACGAGACCGCGACCGAGAAGCTCGCGACCTTCGCCGCGTGGGCGAACCGGGAGGGCGCCGCCGTCTATGTCATCCCCGGCACGGTCGAGGAGCAGGGCCAGGCCCGCGCCGCCGACGTGCTGCAGATGCAGGCCATCGTCGTCGATCTCGACGCAGGTGACATCCCGGCCAAGCTGGACCATGTCACCCGCCACCTCGGCGCGCCCACGCTCATCATCGAAAGCGGCGGGCGCACGCCCGAGGGCGCGGCGAAGCTCCATGTCTGGTGGAAACTGACCGAGCCGGCCGAGGGAGAGGATCTCGCCACCCTCTGCCGGCTGCGCGGCGAGATCGCCGTGAAGGTCGGCGGCGACACGCATTTCCGCTCGGCGCACCAGCCGATCCGGGTGCCCGGCACCGTCTATCACAAGCACGGCCACCAGCGCCTCGTGCAGATCCGCGAACATCGCGCGGTCGAGGTGGATCTTGCGGATTTCGCCGAAAAGGTCGCCGAGATGCCGCCCCTGCCAGGCGTAGGCTTCGCCAGCGACGCTGCCGCACCAGCATCGAAGCCCGGCATCGACGCGGTGCTCACGACGCCAGTGCGCGAAGGCGCGGTCGACGACTGGTCCCGGTTTCAGGGGGCCAGCGCCGCCATCGGCCATTACATCCGCCTCGTGCACGAGGGCCGCCTCGACCCGTTCGCAGGCTGGGAGGCGATCTGCGGCTACAACGCCGCCATGCTGCGCCCATCCTGGCCGCTAGATCGGCTGCAGGCCGAGTCCGAGCGCCTCTGGGCGCTGCATGTGAAGCGCAACGGTCCGCCGCTCCTGCGCGCGGCCCACGCCGACGCCCCGGCCAGCCCGCTGCCGACCTTCAGCCTCGGCGCGCTGCTCGACGACACGAGCCCGATGCCCAAGGACATCATCGGTCCCCGCGTGCTGACGCCGGGCGGTCTCCTGGTGCTGGGCGGCGCGCCCAAGGTCGGCAAGAGCGACTTCCTGATCTGCTGGCTCGTGCACATGGCCGCTGGCGTGCCGTTCCTCGGCTTCACGCCGCCCCGGCCGCTGCGCGTGTTCTATCTGCAGGCCGAGATCCAGTATCACTATCTGCGCGAGCGCATGCAGCAGATCGCGCTGCCCGCGGCCGTGATTGCCGCCGCGCGCGACACCTTCATCGCCACGCCGAAGCTGAAGCTGCTGCTCGATGCGGAAGGCGTCGCCCGCGTGGCCGAGGCGATCCGGGCCGCATTCGTCGACGCGCCGCCCGACATCATCGTCATCGACCCGATCCGCAATCTCTTCGACGGCGGACCCGAGGGTGGTGGCGAGAACGACAACACCGCCATGATGTTCTTCCTGAAGGACCGGGTGGAGCTCCTGCGCGAGGCGGTCAATCCGGACGCGGGCGTCATCCTCGCCCACCACACCCGCAAGGCCACCAAGCATCAGGTCAAGGACGATCCCTTCCTCGCGCTCTCCGGCGCCAGCGCGCTGCGCGGCTTCTACACCTCGGGGCTGCTCATGCACCGGCCCGACGAGGACAGCACCGTCCGCAGGCTGGAGATCGAGCTTCGAAACGGGCCCGCGCTGCCGGGGAAGCTGATCGACAAAGTGAAGGGGGAGTGGGTCGAGCTGAACCCGATGAACGAGCGCCTGGTGCGCAAGGAGGTCGGCGCCAAACTCGATGCCGAACGGCTGCGCAAGCACGATGTCATCCTCGGCATGTTGCTTGATGAGGCGGCGAGCGAGCGCCTCTACACCGCGATGCAGTTCGCCGAGACCTTCGAGAACCGGGACGGGCTGGGCAGCAAGCACACCATCCGCGAGCGCCTCAGCGTGCTGGCGACCAAGGGCTTCGTGAAGTTCCTGCGCGATCCTTCGGGGTTCGGCTTCCCCGTCACCCGGTCGCGGTTCGGCTATCTCTGCGTCGAGGGCATGCAGTTCGGCGCGCCCGTCGAGGAGGTCGATCCGGACACCGGCGAGGTCACCACAACTGCCCGTCCAGTCCTGCCCAGCCACTTCAAATGCCCCCAATCCGGGCTCTGCCTGCAGGTCGAAAACCCCGCCGTCTGGGTCTACCCGGAGGGGCTGGAGGACGACCTCACTCATATGAGTGAGGCCTGACTCATATGACAGCGCCAACTGTGCACTCAACGAAATCAACGGGTTACGGGCAAATAAGAGTTAGGTCCCTGACTCATGCCCGAAGACTTCATGAAGTCTTATTCCCCAATGATTTCAGCCACTTGTCCTCCCCGGAACAGTTAGGTGTCAAACCCCCATACTACGTATGGGAGGGCCACCCCACAGGGTTGGCCACTCCTCCCATACGTCCGGGCCAGCCGCGCGCGCCGCCGTGACGGTCTGTTGTGCTTCCCGATCCGACGACGGCGGCCCCGTACCGCCAAGCACCAGACCGCCGTCGTCTTCCACCACCACAGGCCACCGGCAAAGGAGACCCATCATGGCTCAGCCGACTCTGATCCCGAATTGCGACGGCGCAAGGTTTGAATCGCTGCCGCTCGACGCCCCCCGCAACCGCTGCATCCTCGCGCTCGACCTCGGCACCTCGACCGGCTGGGCGATCCGCGGCCACGACGGTCTGATCACCAGCGGCACCGTCTCGCTCCGCCCCGGCCGCTTCGACGGCGGCGGCATGCGCTACCTGCGCTTCACCAACTGGCTGACCGAGATCGACCGGCTTTCGGGGCCGGTCGCCACCATCTGGTTCGAGGAAGTTCGCCGCCACGCAGGCACCGACGCGAGCCATATCTACGGCGGGCTCATGGCCACGCTGACCGCATGGGCGGAACTGCGCGGCGTGCCCTACGAGGGCGTTCCGGTCGGCACGATCAAACGCCACGCCGCTGGCAAGGGCAACGCCGACAAGGCCGCGATGGTCGCCGCCGTCCGCGCCCGCGGCTTCAGCCCGGCCGATGACAACGAGGCCGACGCCATCGCCATCCTGCTCTGGGCGATCGAGACGAAGGGAGGTGTCGCATGAGATGGCATCCCCACGGCTACGGCGGCCGACGCCGGGATCCCGAACAGGTCAAGCGCGAGGGCTGGCAGGAACAGGGCGTCCTCGCGGTCTCCGCCGATGACGACCGCCTCACCTGGCCCGA
>ENA-OWNT01000936-OWNT01000936.1-seawater-metagenome-genome-assembly--contig:-NODE-936-length-46421-cov-5.461376_pt1 | contig 46421 bp, 37 predicted proteins | sample MGYA00238136_ERZ651165 | MGnify/ENA primary metagenome ERZ651165 (study PRJEB26861, sample SAMN08777766) | seawater metagenome | isolation source: coastal seawater | place: USA: Florida | collected... | reverse complement strand
CGACCGCGAGCATCATGCCGCCCTGAGCGATGCCCGCCCAGTACATGAAGTTCACGATGAACGCGCCGCCCGTGCGGGTGGGTGCGGTCATGAAGCCGTAGCCAGCGGCAAGGATGCCGATGACCATCAGCGCGAGGCTCCCCATCTTGATGTTCGATGGCATGGAGCGTGGCGCTTTCTCAACGAAGGCGCCGTAGTCGACTGCGTGACCCATCTTGGAACCTCTTGTTTCAGCGCCCGCCGCTGTAGGCGGCGCCGTCGAGAGTGCGGATGTAGGACACGATGGCCCACATCTCGTCGTCGTCCATGGCCTGTCCGTAGGCCGGCATGATGGCGCCGCCGTTCCGGATGGTCAGGTAGAGGTAGCCGTCGGAGCGAAGCGAGCTCACTGCACCGGCACCACTGAGGACGGAGGGGGGAACGGGGTAGCGCTTGCCAGCCTTGGTGTCGGCGACGGGCGCGCCACCCTTGCCTTCGACGCCGTGGCAGGTCTGGCAGTAGATGCCGAACATCTGCTCGCCCTTCTCGAGGAAGGCGTCGTTAACCGGGTAGGGGTTGGACATCGCCTGACCTTCGGGGGTCATGCGGTTGCCGTTGGGGGCCCACCGGTTCTGCGAGACCGCGCCGTCGGGCACGGTCATCATGTTCCACTCGTAGCCACGCTCGAAGTAGGCATCGACCATGTCGATGTCCCACGGCAGCGCGTGAGCGGGGGTGGCAGCCGCGAGGCCGGCCAGCGCGAGGCCGACCGCGGCGAAGGTGCGGAGCTCAGCCATCGCTGGCCTCCATTCCGGTGACTTCGGCAGCACCGTTGTCGTTGAGGATGCGGCGGACCTTGTCAGCGTCGGCGGCGGACAGGCCGTTGACGACCAGGCCGAACACGTCGTCGCTGAAGCGGGGGTCCTTCACTTCGGACTGCAGATCGTAGGAGGGCAGGCCGCACATGAGCAGCAGGCCGACCAGCGTGAACAGCGAGCCGAAGAGAATGGTGGCCTCGAAGGTGAGGACGATGAAGGCCGGAATCGACACCAGCGGCTTGCCCGCGGGAATGATCATCGGCCAGTTGACGTGGGTGAGCGAGCAGACGCTGAAGCCCATGGTGCCGCCGAAGAGGGCGCCACACAGGGTGAACCAGCGCACCGGGCTCGGCTTGCCGCCGTAGATCTGCTCTTCGATCTCGTGCCGGGGCAGGGGAGCGGTGACCACCATGTTGGTGTAGCCGGCCTGCTTCAGCGCATCGATGGCATCGACGAGGCAGTCGAGGTGCGGAAACACGCTCTTCATCGCCCCCGGCGTGGGGGGCAGGTACTCGATGACTTGGGTGCTCATTTGGCCGCCACCTGGTCAGACTTGAGGGGGGGACGAAGCAGTTCCTTGATCTCGGCGACCGCGACACTCGGCATGATCTTGACGAACATGACGAACCACATGCCGAACCATCCGAAGCTGCCCACCATGATTCCGAGCTCGACGTAGGACGGGACGTAGTAGGTCCACGAGGCGGGGTCGAACTGGTGTGCGAGGGCGCTGGCGATGATGTTGTAGCGCTCGAACCACATGCCGATGTTGATGACGATGGACACCACGAACAGCACGGCGAGGTTCCGGCGCATGCTGGGAATCCACCAGATGAGCGGGATGATGCAGTTGCACGCCACCATCATGTAGAACACCCAGCCGTACTCGGCGCCGGTGGCGCGGAAGACGAAGATGCCCCACTCGTACGGGTTGTCGGAGTACCACGCGATGTAGTGCTCGACGCCGTAGGCGTAGGTGAGGATGGTGCCCGTCAGCAGGCACATCTTGGCGAGCTGCTCGAAGTGCCACACGTTGATGTACTTCTCCCACTTGAACACCAGGCTCATGGGGAGGAGCAGCGTGATGACCATCGCGCAGCCGGAGAAGATGGCGCCAGCGACGAAGTAGGGCGGGAAGAGCGTGGAGTGCCAGCCCGCCGTCTGCGCCATCGCGAAGTCCCAGGACACGACGCTGTGGACCGAGAGGACCAGCGGGGTCGCGAAGGCTGCGAAGAAGCCGTAGGCCGCCATGTAGTGACGCCACTGCCGGTCGGTGCCGCGCCAGCCCACTGCAAGCGCGGTGTAGATGCGCTTGATGGTGCCGGTGGTGCGGTCGCGGACGGCGGCGATGTCGGGGATGAGGCCGATGTAGAAGAAGATGGTCGACACGGTGAAGTAGGTCGACACCGCGAAGACGTCCCACATCAGCGGGCTCTTGAAGTTCTGCCAGAGCTGCCGCTGGTTGGGGTAGGGGAACAGCCAGTAGGCGTTCCAGGCGCGCCCGACGTGAATCGCCGGGAACAGCGCCGCGCTCATGACCGCGAAGATGGTCATGGCTTCAGACGCCCGGTAGACGCCCGTACGCCACTTCGACCGGAACAGGAAGAGGATGGCGGAGATGAGCGTGCCTGCGTGGCCGATGCCAACCCAGAACACGAAGGTGGTGATGTAGACGCCCCAGAAGACGGGAGGCGCGTAGCCACCCACCCCGAGACCCTCGGTGAGCTGGAGGAACCAGCAGTACCCGCCCCACCCCAGTAGGGCGACGCACAGGCCGAGGAGCGCCATGTAGGCAGCCGATGGCTTGAACAGCGGCTGCAGGATGTCGCGCGTTACCGCGCCATAAGTCAGGCCCTTCACGGTCGACTCCCTTAGTGCTTGTCGTCGTGGCCGTGCTTGTCGCCGTGGCCGTCTTTCTTGTCATGCCCGTGGCCGCCACCGTGCGCATCGCCATGGTCGTCGCCATGTCCGTCGCCGTGGTCGCCGCCACCGCCGTGTCCACCGTGGTGGAGCGGCTGGGCCGGAATGAAGTTGATGCGGGCGAGGTAGCGGACACCGGGCTTGGTGTTCAGCTCGCCGAGCATGGTGTAGGCCCGCTCGTCCTGGAACTGCTTGGCGACAGCACCGTTGGCATCGTTTGCGTTGCCGAAGGTGATGGCGTTGGTGGGGCAGGTCTGGGCGCAGGCGGTGAGCTTGCGGAGTGCCTCGTCGGGCACGGCGCGGCCGTCGTCGCGGTAGTGGTCCTTCGCAGCCCGCAGACGCTGGATGCAGAAGGTGCACTTCTCCATCACGCCCATCTCCCGCGTGAGCACGTCGGGGCTGAGCATGAGGTTGTAGGACTCGGGCCACTTGTAGGTGTGCCAGTTGAAGCGACGCGCGGTGTAGGGGCAGTTGTTCGCGCAGTAGCGGGTGCCCACACACCGGTTGTAGATCATGGCGTTGAGGCCATCGAGGTTGTGGTAGGTCGCGAGGACCGGGCACACACCCTCACACGGCGCGTGGCTGCACTGCTGGCACATGACCGGCTGGAAGCGCACATCGGGGTGCTCGCCCTCGCCTTCCCAATAGCGGGAGAGGCGAATCCAGCCCATGTGCCGGGACAGGGCAATCTGCTCGGGACCGACGATGGGAGTGTTGTTCTCCGCAAAGCAGGCCGTCTCGCAGGCACCACAGCCGGTGCAGCGGTTGAGGTCGACCGCCATCGCGAAGCGATAGGTCGGGTGCTCCGGCTCCGGGTACATGTCGAGGATGCCGGCGTCGATGGCCCGCTGGTCGACCGGCGGGTGGTGCATCGACACGATGCTGGCGGGACCGTGGCCCTTGCCGAGGTCTTCCTTCGACACGACGTAGTTCACGCCGCGGCCGTCGGTGTCGATGTTGCCGATGTACTGGTGCATCGTGGTCTGCGAGCCGGCCTTGCTGACGCTGGCCTTCGCAGTGAGCTTGAGGGCACCGGAGCCATCGGTGGCGTTGCCCACGAGCGACATCGGGTTGGACCCGAAGCCGGCGTAGCGGCCGCCGTCCTTGTGGCCGTTGCCCATCACGATGGCGACGGTGTCCTTGCGGATGCTGGGCGAGCCGAACCAGGCGCAGGTGATGCTGCCCTTGTCGGTCTTCACCGTGACCTCGTCCTTCTTGGCGAGGTTCATCTTCGCGGCGGTCTCGGGGTTCAGCTCCACCCAGGTGCCCCAGGTGTAGGAGCTGAGCGGCTCGGGGACTTCCTGGGCCCAGGGCTTGTTGGCGTGGCGGCCATCCAGCACGAAGGGGTGGGGGAAGAGCACGAGGTTCATGTCGCCAGCGCCCTCGTGGGCGACGGCGGCCACCGAGGGGGCGGCGGACATGGTGACTGCAGCACCCGTGGTGGGCTTGCGCAGGAACCAGCCACCGCGCTGCAGCGCGTCGGTCCAGAACCGCTCGAAGTCACCGGGCTTGCCGGCGCGGCCGTCCCAGACCACCGCCTTCCACCAACCCTGAAGCCAGGTGCGGAAGTCAGCGGCGTCGAGAGCGGGCATCGGCGTGGGGGGCTCGACGACCTCCACGGCCTCTTCGCCGTCCACCGGCTCGGCGGGAGCGGCGGCATTCTCATCTTCGGGTGCGCCTTCCTCGCCTTCCGCGGGGGCGGGCGGGGGAGCGGCCAGGCCGAGCTCACCGGACAAGGCCAGGAGCACGTCGCCCATTCCACGGGTGTCGTGGAGGGGGTTCATGGTGGCCTGCTGGAGGGTGTGGATGCCCTCGGTGGCCTCGGCGTCGCCCCAGGTCTCCAGCGTGCTGCCCGGGGGAAGCACGATGGCGTTGCCCGAGATGCTGTCGCTGGGCTCGTTGGCGAAGGCCACCACCTGCGTGCCACTCAGGCCGGCATCGGCCGGCATGGTGTAGGCGGGGTCGGCGCCGTCGAGGAAGAGCACCCCGCCGGCTGCTGCTGCGATGGCGGCAGCCACGTCCTTGTGGGAGCCGACGTGCGCGACGTTGGCATCCTGGCCGAAGGTGACGCTGCGGCCGATGTTGCCCGCGACCTCGTTGAGGAGGAGCGTGGCGATGGCCAGGTTGGTGGGGTCGGCAGCCGTGCCCACACCGCCGGGGAGGACGATGCTGGGGTGCTCGGCGAGCCAGCCTGCCACCTCGGTGAGGCGCTCGGCGGAGATGCCACTCGCGGAGGCTGCAGCTGCGACGTCACCACCGGCGACGAGGGCCTTGGCCGGGCCGGAGTAGCCCTTCTTGTCGGCGACCAGCTTGGCGAGCGCCATCGCGACGACGCCTTCGCTGCCAGGTGTGGCCTGCAGGTGGAGGTCGGCCATTGCGCTGGTGTTGCCGGCGCGAGGCTCGACGCACACCGTGCGGCCCACGAAGCCACCGTTGTGGGGGTCGCGGCTGTCGCCCCAGCCCTGCTTGTGGCTGAGGTCGCCCCAGGTGGAGAGGAACTCCGCCCCGAAGCTGAGCACCGTGTGGGCGCCAGACAGGTCGTAGGAGGGGATGCCGTCGCGGCCGAAGACAGCCTTGGTGGCGGCCTTCAGGGCGTCGGTGCCGCTCGTGGGCTCGTGGAAGACCACGGTGCCGCCGAGGGCCTTGACGAACTCCTGGATGAGCGCGCCGGTGGCTCCGGTGCGGGTCTGACCGACCCAGGCGACCTTGCCCGACCCCTTGGCCGAGGCGAGCGCCGCCTTCACCTTGCCCAGGGCGTCATCCCAGCTGGCCGATGCGCCGGACACCATGGGGCCCGCGTAGCGGTCGGGGCTGTAGGTGGCGAGGATGCCCTGCTGGCCCATCGCGCACAGGCGACCGCGGCTCACCGGATGCTCGGGGTTGCCCTCAAGCTTGATGATGCGGCCTTCCCGGTTGCGCGCGACCACACCACAGGAGGCGGGGCACTCGTTGCACTGGGTGGCGAAGAAGGTGGGGGTGCCGGGAACGATCTGTTCCGGCTGCACCTTGTAGGGGAGCACTTCTTCCTTGGGGACGCGCGGGTCGCAGGCGACAGCGCCAGCGGCGGCCGCGGTGACCGCAGAGGTCTTGAAGAAGTCGCGCCGGTTGAGGTTCTGCATGTGAGGCTCCGACCGGGTCACTTGTGGCAGGTCCAGCAGTCCTTCATCTCCGCGCGACGAAGCTCGGCGTGTGCGCCGTAGTTCTCGTCGACCTTGGGATGGGACTCGTGGCAGTTGAGGCACCAACCCATGGTCAGTTCCCCGACCCGGACGGCGACAGTCATGTCGTCTTGCACTTCACCGTGGCACTCCTGGCATTCGACGCCGCCCTGGACGTGCCGCTTGTGGGTGAAGTGGACGAAGTCGGGAAGGTCGTGGACCTTCACCCATGGAATCGGCTCACCGCTCTCGTAGTGCTCCTTCAGCTTCGCGAGGTCGGCCTGCGCCTGCTCACTGCGGCCCTCGGTGGGCACCAGCTTGTGGCAGTTCATGCAGGTCTCGGTCGAGGGGACCCCGGCGTGGATGGAGCGCCGCGCGTTGAAGTGGCAGTACTGGCAGTCGATGCCCAGCTTGCCCGCGTGGAGCTTGTGGCTGTACTGAATCGGCTGCTGAAGGGTGCCTTCAGAACCGACCGCACCGTAGGCGACGCGCTCCTCGTTCCAGCTGCGCTCGGGATCGGACAGCAGGGGAACGGGGGGAGGCAGAAGCCAGTGGTAGCCCTGAGGGAAGAGTTCTTCGCCTCCGGTGTCTTCCTGTGCGTGGACGGTGCCCGCGACCGACGCGATCGCGACTGCGGCGATCGCCACCGGTGCCGCGAACAGAATCGCGCCCTTCCATTGAGCCATGACGCCTTCCATCAGGGGCAATTTCGCGCCCCTGTCGAGATGAGGTGGCGTTCTAATGCGCACCCTCCGCCACCACAACCGGGAGTGTCACGGGAAGTCTCGGGCAGATGCGCCTGACCACGCCGCGCTTGCGGGACGTTTCCCCGCTGGTGTCGGGCAGGCTGTCCCACAAGCGTCACCAACAGCGGACTGCGGGCATCCACGAGATCACGGTCGGTGTCCGCCCTGCGTGTTCCAGGTTCACCCAGCCGTCACACGAATGGGCGAGGGGACTGCCAGACCACCGTCCGTCCCCCGTTGTGCCCGAATCCCCCCCCTGTCCGCTACTCCGCGTAGGTCTCGTCGCCGGCCACTGTCACAGTGCCAACCAGGTGTTCGCCGGTCGCGGTCATGCTGTGCACGGATGCATCTCCAGCAAGACTGATCCAGCCCACATCCACGGTGGGGGTGAAGGCGATGGTGGCGGTCTCGACCAGCGACGAGTTGGTCATCTCGGTGGACAGCGCGAGCGGGTCTGCGTCGGACAGCTCCACGGCGTAGCTGCGGACGTACTCGCCCTGTTCGGCATCTCCGACCACGTCGAGGGCCAGGTCGAAGGACCGCAGCACGGGGAAGCCGGTGCCGTCGGTGGAGACATTGATGCCGAGGTCGCTTTCGCTGAGCGGCGGCTGGTCGGAGTAGACGCCGTTGGGGTAGTCCACCGAGCCCGTGCCGCTGCCAGTGGTGAGGGTGCCGTCGTAGCCGATGACCGTGAAGTGTACGGAGACCGCGGTCTGGGCGAATGGAATCGCCTCGTTCATCGGGATTCGTTGCTCGTAGAGGGGGTCGTCCTCACCGGCGGGTCCCCAGCGCACGCTGCCTCCCAGGGTGACCGTGGCCGAGTCGCCGTCGAGGGTGGGCTCGCTCACCGAGAAGCCGAAGCCCTTGACGCAGTAGCCGAGGGCAGGGTCGTACTCGCCATAATCGGCGGACTGCTCGATGTCGGTGAGGATGGAGAAGCCCCGCAGCGCGCCGGAGACCCGGGCGGCGTCCCCCAGTCCGGGAACCTCGATGGTCACGGTCTCGTTGATGAGTCCGTCGGGACCCGTGACCACGTCGACGCTGCCGTGTCCCACCACGAAGCCCTCGGCCGTGATGTGGGACTGGTGGACCGCGAAAGTGGCCCGCTCGGGATTGTCGGAGCCTGTCGACCAGTCCCCACCCACCATGCCGGAGGTGACGGTGCCGTCCTCATTGAGCGCGACCTCGGCCAGAGACACGCGGTGGGACAGGCTCTTCCAGGTGTGGTTGAAGCCCGCTAGCACCACGCCAGTGCCGGCGTCGTCTGCGCCCGAGTCCTTGTCGTTCCCCGAACATGCAGACGCGGAGAGGACCAGGGCGGCACCCAGCGCGAGGGAGAGGGGGGACGTGGAGCTGAGTGAGGTCCGCATGGTGAATCCTGTGCGATGGACGGGCTGCGCTGGACGCGATGCGCCGGCAGGGACGCGCCTTGGACGGCATTCTTCGCCCCATAAGCCAGGGCGCGCAACTGCGAGGTGACACGCCGGGTGCCAGTGGAATAGCCGCGCCTGGGATGGGTCCGCTCGGGAGAGGGTGCGAGCCACCCGGTGGAGCTGTTGATGAAGACCCCCGTCTCGATGATGTTCTTCGCTCTCCTGCTCGGCGCATCGACCGGTTGTGGGGCCTCCGAGCGCGCCGCCACCCCGCCGCCTGTGGCCCAGTCCGCACCGGTCGATGCGCCCGCTCCTGCGACAAAGCCGCTCCCGGCGCCGGTGGATGGGCCCCCGCCCGTGGTGGGCGACCCCGCCGCGCTCTACGCCGACTGTGAGACCCGGGTGGAGGGCAGCGACAAAGAAGGGGAGTGCAGCGCAGACGCCGACTGTGTGGCCGCGGGCTGCAGCAAGGAGCTGTGCATCTCCACCAAAGAGGCCGAGTCGGGCGTGATGTCCACCTGCGAGATGCGGCCCTGCTTCACCGTTCTGGAAACCTGCGGCTGCGATGCCGGGCGCTGCCGGTGGCGGGTCGGGGGCTGAGGTGCGCATCACCGGCGGCAGCTTGAAGGGGCGACGGGTGCGGGTGCCCGAGCGAAAGGGGCTCCGGCCCACGTCTGCGCGGGTGCGTGAGGCGGTGTTCCACCGACTCGCGTCAGACCTTCAAGACGCAGATGTACTCGATGTTTTCGGAGGGTCTGGGGTGCTTTCCCTCGAGGCTTGGAGCCGGGGGGCCGCGCGGGTGGTGTGTGTGGAGCGAGACCCGGTCGCCGTGCGGGCCATCCGCGGCAATGTCAGCGCGCTCGGGGCCGAGGTGGAGGTCCGACGTGGAGATGCGCGTCGGCTCGACAATGCCCGCTACGACCTGGTCTTCGCCGATCCGCCCTATGCTGACGACCCCACTGTCTGGGCCAATCGCCTCGCCGCTTCGGTGCGTCCGGAAGGCGTGCTCGTGCTCGAACACCGGGCGGGTGCGCTGACCCCGCGCTCGCTGGTGGGGCTGCTGGTCGACTGGCAGCGGCGCTACGGCGACACCGAGATCACCATGCTTGCGCCGAAGCCCTGAAACCGGGGGCCCCTCGACTCAGCGGATGGCGGGGCGCTCTCCGGTGGTGTGCAGGCGCAGCCAGTCGGCGAGGATGACGGCGTGGTCGAAGGCGATCGGCAGACCGTCGAGGGCGGGCGGGGAGGCTGACAGCACCTCGTCCCTCAGGCGAGACACCGGCAGCTCCAACACCTCGGCCGCATCGTCGCCCGCGACGGGGACAGCTCCTGCGTCGGTGGTGGCGCAGTACACGACCGACATGGTGTGTTGGCGGGGGTCGCGGGCGGGGTCGGAGTAGACCCCGAGCAGCGCGGTGAGGGTGACCTCGAGCTGGGTCTCCTCCATCGCCTCTCGTCGGGCGGCGTCCTCCACCCGTTCGCCTTCATCGACGAAGCCCCCCGGAAGGGCCCATCCCTCGGGTGGGTTGCGCCGCCGGATGAGCACGATGCGTTCGGGCTCACCTGCGAGGAGCACCACCACGTCGACTGTGGGGGTGGGGTTGCGATACGCCACGTCATCTCCCGGGCCCATCGCGCAGGCCGCCTGCATTGCTGGAGTGCAGAGGGTTAGCACCCTGCTCGATGCGGGGCCGCCGCCGGCCCGGGGCTTGGAGCGCGTAGCCGATGACCACTCAGACCCAGCTCGTCCTCGGGGCCGGTGCCGACGCGATTCGCGTGGCCGCCAGCCTGCTTCGCCAGCAGCCCGACCAGCGGCTTCGGGTGTGTCTCACCGCGCCTGCCCTCCCCGATGCACTCGCCTGCGTCGAACGCACCTCCTGGCGGGCGTCGGACTCTGCTCAGCTCGCCGCCGTGGTCGGACCTGTGCAGCCCGTTCCGGATGCGCGAGCAGAAGACGAGGCCGTCGGCATCGTGGCCCAGGGCGCCGCCCACCGGCTTCCCCTCCAGCCCTGGACCGTCGGCCAGCTCCTCCAGCGCGGTGAGCGACGCCAGGCCGCCCGAAGCTGGCTTCGGGCTCGGGCGCGCAACGGGCTGTCTGTGGTGGTTGGCGGCGGACAGGAGGAGCGGTCCTATTTGGACTGGGTCGTCCGACGGATGGGACGTCCTGCGTTCGAGTCGCTCTACGCCGACTACGCCGCCCGGAGGTGGGGACGCCCGGGCGATGTGTTGGCTGCGTCGGTCGCCCGGCAAGCCCACGGCGGCCAGCATGATGGGGGACGGGTCCGACCGGTGGCGCCGGACGACCATGGCGTGTCGCGGGCGCAGGGCCTGCTGGACGCTGCGGGTGTGGAGGTCGTCGCCTGCAGCTCGGCCCGTGTCCGCATCGAAAATGGACGTGCGGTCGGCATCGACGGCGACAACGGCCTGTCGTGGTCTGGCCGCCTCTTCACGACCCTCGCCCCCTCCGAGCTGGCCGTCCGTCTGGGCGAGGCCTGTCCGCCCACCGCCCACCACCTGGCCGCGAGCCTCGCTCCGGAGCCTTGCTGGCGCCTCCGCCTGAGTGGCGCGGTGGCCGGTGTCCCCGATGAGCTGCACATCCTCGATCCAGCGCCCTGTTGGCGCTACGTGCGGGCCCCCGACGCCCCGGGCGACTGGCTGGTGTCTGTCACCGGCAGCTCGCCTACGGAGGCCCTCGCCGAGGACATCCGCGACCATGCCCGCCAGCTCGGCCTGGTTGGAGACGACGCCAGGGTGCTCTCGACGGGCGCGGTCCCCGGCGGGCTGCCCGTGTGGGGCCCCTCCGACAATGCCCGACTGCGCACTGTTCTCGAGGTCTGGCAGAAGCTCGGTATCCAGGCTGTCGGTCGCGGCGGGGCCCATGCCGACCTCGACCCCACTCAGGTGCTCGCACACCTGCAGTCAGTGGTCGATGGTGCCGACCTGCTGGAAGCCTGGCGGATCCACGTCGCGCCGCCGGCCCGCGCCGAAGACCTCGACGCACGCATCACCCGCTTCGTAGCAGCCGGCTGAGAACCACGCTCAGCGCGGCGCGCCCTGCTCCGCCTCGAGGATGTCGGTGGCCCAGCCCGTGGCGGCTGGCGTGCCCCACTTGTGACCGGAGGCGGTGAGGCGGGTGAGTCGGCCGGTGTCCTGGTTCGCGGCCAGCTCGATGCCTCCGCGCAGGTCACAGGGACCCACCCCGGTGAGGTCGTAGGTCCACCAGAAGCCGTCGTCGTGCTCGATGAGGCGCCGGTCGACGCGGGCGCCGGGCACGTCCCCTTGCAGCGCGCTGCCGAGGCAGGCCGACAACAGGGGATCGATCCAGGTCCACCGGGTGCGCCAGCGCTTCTTGGCGGCGTCGGTGCGCCAGGCCTTGTCGCCCACCCGCATCAGCGTGAGGGTGGGACGCAGCCCTTCGGACGGGGCGACTTCGACGGGGGACCAGGTGGTGGCGGAGCAAGGCGCATTCCCCTTGCAGCCCCGCCAGTCATGGGGACCGTGTTGGCCGGGCATGTCGGGGGTGGCCCGATCGATGGGAGTCCACTCTCGGGGAAGGCGCACGTCGGACGCCGCTTCGACAGCGGACACGCCGGCCGCCTTGTCCTGGTGGACGGTCTCATCGTCGCCACAAGCCGTTGCGAGCACGGCCAGGCATCCGGCGAGCGACGCCCTCAGCGGTCGGCCTTGAGGTTGTTGCAGTCCTCCACCTCGAAGTCGCCGGTGAGGCTGCCGTTTTCGAAGCCGAGGTCGAACTCGCCGATGGCGTGGTCCTTCTTCGAGAACTCGGTGACGTCGATGTACCCGCTCTCGGCCCGGTAGACCGCCATGGCCCCGCCAGTGACCACGAGCACGCGGGCGTCGACCAGGGACTCGCCTTCCACGTTGACGTTTTCGGCCACCACCTCGTCGTTGGCGTAGGTGAACAGCAGCGACTTCATGTCGTAGTCGGTGGGCGGCTCGCCGCCGCTCTCGAAGGAGCTGCCGCGTTTGACCCAGGCCATGTCGATGCAGTCGGACTCGCGGCTGGTGAACACGATGAAGGGACCGCCGTAGAAGAATGCGGTGGGGGCGATCTTGATGCCCTCGACCGACCCCGAGATGTTGGCGTAGGTGCCGTTTCCGCAGGCGGTGCCCAGGGCGAGCACGGCGCCAAGCAGGGCGGTGGTGGCGGTGGGACGAAGGGAAGGCATCGGCTCCTCCGGTCGGGCGCGGGCCCGCGAGCTGTGCGTGACGGCCCCCCGTAGCTATGCAGTCGCCGCGCGTCATCTGCGTCCTGTGTGCGGCGCTCGTGCGCTTGTGCCCCGTGGCCCTGGAGTCTCGATGATCCCGACCCACCTTGCGCCGGCTGCTCGACGGCTCGCCGAGCTCCCGCGTGGCGAGGGGAGCATCGAGTTGTTGTATGAAGACGGTGTCGTAGAGGTCGTTGTCAACAATCCGACCCGCTCGGGTGCCATCGGGCCCGGCATGATGGCCGACCTGTCTGGGCTGGGTGCCCTCCTCGACACGCACGCGCCCGCGGCGGTGGTGATCCACAGCACCTCACCACCGGGACGCGCATTTTGCGCTGGCGGCGATCTGAAGTCCGTGCGCGCCCACCTGATGTCGCCCGAGGCCGCTGCGGACATGTGCGACCTCATGAGCTGGGTGCTGGACGGCTTGCGGGCGGCACTGTGTGTGGTCGTCGCCGCGGTGGAGGGCCCTGCGCTCGGCGGGGGGGCGGAGCTGCTCACCGTGTGCGACCGGGTGTTTGCTGGCCCGGATGCGCGGGTTGGCTTCGTGCACGCCCGGCTGGGGGTGAGCCCCGGTTGGGGGGGCGGACAGCGCCTGGTCGAGCGGGTGGGCCATCGACGCGCGCTGTGGTGGCTCACCGAGGCCCGCTCGGTTGACGCTCAGGAGTCCCTCGAGCAGGGCATGTTGGACGTGCTCGTACAGAGGGGACAAGCCCTGTCTGCCGCCCGTCGGCATGCGCGGAAGCTGGCCGAGCTGCCCCGGGACGCCCTGCAGGCCGCGGTGGCTCTGGCCCGAGGCACCGTCGAGTCCGAACGGGCGCTCTTTCTGACGCTCTGGGGAGGTCCTGACCACCGGGCAGCCCTCGGGCGCAGTCGGGTGGGCCGATGAGGCGAACGCTCGCAGTGGCCCTGGTCCTCTCCTTGTCCATGGGCTGCCGGTGGCTGCGTCGCAACAAGACGCCCACCGCCTCCGGTGACGATGGGTCCCGCGCCTCGATGGACTCCGACGCGCTTGCCCCACGCGGGGCTGTCCGCAACGGCACCTACACCGACCCTGTCTGGGGCTACTCCATCCCCGTCCCCGTGGGCTGGCAATGGCTGGAGGGCCCCGACCCCGGCTCCTTGCGCCTGCGTACCTCCGACCCGTCCACCGGCACCACCATCGAGGTCTGGTACTTCCCGGGCAACGACCTGCGACCGCGTCCGCGGCAAGACTGCGCATGGCTGTTCTACGACCACGGCCCCTACGTCGGCCCGGGCTCGGACCCACGGCGGTCGGTGGCCACCTGTGTGCCCCACGATGCCAGCCAGGCGCGCATCTTCGCGTGGATGGTGCCGGGCGCTGACCACGGGGTGTGGCAGATCGAAGGGGGCGTGCTGCCCGAGCACTTGATCCGCGGAGATGCCCTCGTGCGGGCCATCGTGGAGCAGTTCGAGCTCACGCCCGGGCCCTGAGCATCCGAGTCGGTTCAGCTCTCGTCGCGTTCCCGGCGTCGGAAGGCCACCACGACCAGCGGGAGTCCGAGCAGGGCGAGCCGTCCAGGGGAGGGCCCGACGGTGCCGCAGCCCATGTCGCAGCCGCCGCCTTCGTCGTCGCAGCCGGCACTCTCGTAGGGAGCAAGGCCCACGCTGGCGTAGATGCCGAGCCAGTCGGCGCTGTCCCCGGCGGCATCCACGGACAGGGCGGTGAGGCCGATGCCTTCGATGGTGGGCAGGGGGAAGGTCGTCTCGCCGAGCATCGCTCCCACGACGGGACCGACCAGCGAGTCGAACATGCCCGGCAGCGAGTCTTCGATCTCGGCGGTGGCGTCGGGGGCGAACTCGTTGTGGGTGACCAGCGCATCCACGCGGTCGCCGGAGATGGCGAGGTCGAGGCCCAGGTTGCCGGTGGTGGTGTCGAACGGAAGGTTGAGCCCGATGTCGGTGCTCACATCGACACCGACGGCCCGCGCCTGCCGGTGGTCGAGCTCGGCGTAGAAGTCGAGGCCGAGCTCCTGGATGGTGAGCTCGATCTCGTTTTCACCCGAGAATTCCAGCTCCGGGGGGATGTCGGGGCGGGTGACGATGACCATCGGCACCGGCTCTTCGAACAGCTCGGAGAAGCCCTCCTCGGTGAGCAGCCCGAGCAGGTTGGTGTCAATGGCGAAGCCGCCGGTGAGCTCGCTGTCGACCACCTGACACAGCAGGCCTGCACGCCAAAGGGCATACAACGCCTGGTTGCCGAACTCGTCGCTCACGAACACGCCGGCATGGTGGGCGCCGGGGCCGGAGCCGATGTCGGGGGTGTCGGAAGCGAAGTGGTAGCTGCCGCCGGGATCGACCTCAGCGATGCAGTCGGCGGGCTCGGCGGCGGCCACAGCGCCTGCGAGGGTGAAGCGGAGGCCTTCTTCACGAATGCGGATCTCGTGGGGGTAGACCACGAGGTTGGCGGTGGCGTCGCCGAGGGCGAGCTCCTCCTCGATGTAGATGGAGCCAGCCGCATCTTCGATCAGGGCTTCGATCTCGGGGACGAAGCCGGCGACGGCGTCGTCGATGAAGCCGCCCGCAAACGACAAGATGATGTCGTAGAGCGAGATGCCGACCAGGTTCAGCACATCTTCGACCGTGCCGATGGCGCAGTTGTCGAGGTGGATGTCCTCGCCGTTGAGGTCGTAGTCGACGGTGACCGAGCCCACGTTGGCGTCGATGGCGGGCAGGCCGTCGTCGCCGGTGACGATGCGCAGATCGACGACGGTGTCGGCCGACACGACGAAGGGCTCCACATGGCCGTCGCAGGTGTCGTCGATGCACTCGAGCATGGTGTACAGGGCGAAGGTGTCGCTCGGCTCGTTGATCTGGATCTCGATGTCGAGCGCGATCTCGAGGTAGCCATCGCGCGGGATGAACTGGGCGTTGTTGATGCCGAGCCCGATCCACATGTTCGTGAGGCTCAGCTCGTAGCCGCCAAGCCAGCACTCGCCCCAGAGTCCCTCGTAGCCTTCCTCGATGGGGTCGAGGCTGATGCCGGTGGGAAGCAGCTCGGGAATGACCCCCGTGAGCGCGTCGAGTCCCTCGGGCGTGAGGTCGATGACGACGGCTTCTTCGACGTGTTCGCCGGTGGGCAGGGTCTCGGCGGCTGCGGGTGCGGCAGCGACGAGGAGGAGGCTCGGCCACAGACGGTGCAGGGTCATCAGGAGCTCCAGGCAGGGTCGGGCCCGAGTGGGTGCCGTTGGCGCCGGGTCGGGGACACGGGGGTCGAAGGCGATTTGGGCAGAGCCGCGCAGCAGGCAGAGGGCACCACGGCGGCAGAGCGGTGCCATGGTACTGCCCACGGAGCGGACATGCCACGGCTGTGCGTGTGCAGTCTGTAGGAGGCAGGTCGCGGGACCGTCGAATCGCCGCGATTTTTGTCTTGACGGTCCTGGGAGCCTCTCATAAAAGCCGGGTGCTTCGAGAGCGGTGCTGCCTCAGTTTTGGCGGCGCCTGTCCTATCGAATGCGTCCCACTTGGCCGGGTAGCTCAGTTGGTAGAGCAGCGGATTGAAAATCCGCGTGTCGGCGGTTCGACTCCGTCCCCGGCCACCACCTTTCCCTTCGTCTGGTTCGTCCTCGTGGCGACCAGCGTGGGGTGTGGCCAAGACACATGCGATGAGCTGTGTGTCGAGATGTCCTGGCGGGTCAGCGCGTGTGTGCGCGACTGGCCCGAGGACTGGAGCGAGTTCGAGGCCCGGGGCCGCAACTCATTCCGCAAGGCCTGCCAGAACCAGTGGGCGGATGAACGGGCCCAGCTCGAGTCCTGGGAGCTCGACGACGCGCTGGAGCAGTGCACCGAGACATCGAACGCGCTGCGCCAGGCCGACAATCGGGGCGCCGCCTGCGATGAGCTCCGCGCGCTCTACCTCGACCCCTAGATGTAGATGGCCGCGGCGGAGAATCCGACGCGGTCATCCCGGACGCCCCACCGGGGCGGACGGCGGCAACATCACGCAGCGATGATGCCGTGGGGGAGCGCATCTTGAAGCGCAGCGCGGGCCGGTCCTGCCCCAGCCATCATTCCTTTCGACGTGCGGCGAAGCGCACCTGGGCGAGCTCGATGCCGAGCTTCTTCACCCGGTAGTGCAGGTTGGACCGCGAGACCCCCAGCCGCCGGGCTGCCTCTGCCTGCACCCCGCCCGAGGCCTGCAAGGCGTCGATGATCATCCGCTCCTCCAGGGCGCGCAGAGCCTCCACGAGGTCGGTGTCCTCTGGGTGGGGTGCCACAGCGGGCGGGATGGCTGTGGAGGGCGGAGGACCGTCGAGCTCCACCTCGGCGATGGTGTCGCTGGCGGACAGGAGCACCGCGCGCTCGATGACGTGGGCGAGCTGGCGCACATTGCCGGGCCAGCTGTGCCGCTGGAGCCGGGCGAGCACCTCGGCGGTGAGCTGTCGGGCCGGCCGGCCGTGTCGTCGGGCGAAGTGGCGGATGAAGTGCTCGGTGAGGGCCGGGATGTCGTCGCGGCGGTCGTCGAGGGGCGGCACTGGGATGTGGAACACGTTGAGCCGGTAGTAGAGGTCGGCTCGGAAGCGCTGGGCCTGCACCTCGGCAGCGAGGTCGCGGTTGGTGGCCGCGATCACGCGGGTGTCCACCTTCACGGGCGTCTGCCCGCCCACTCGCTGCACCTGGCCCGACTCCAGCACCCGGAGCAGCCGCACCTGGGTGGCGAGCGGGATCTCGCCAATCTCATCGAGGAGCAGGGTGCCGCCCGAGGCCTGCTCGAAGCGCCCGGCGTGCCGTCGGACCGCCCCCGTGAACGCGCCCTTTTCATGGCCGAACAGCTCGCTTTCGAGGAGCTGCTCGGGGAGAGCGGCACAGTTGAGTGCGACGAAGGGACCGCCGCTGCGCGAGCTTCGGCTGTGCACGGCCCGCGACACCAGCTCCTTGCCAGCGCCGGTCGGACCCGTGACCAGCACCAGGGCGTCGGTGTCGGCGACCGCTTCGATGCGCGTGTACAAGCGTTCCATGGCAGCCGAGGCGCCGATGAGTTGCTCGAAGCGGCGACCGTCGGCCAGGGCCTGCCGCAGTCGCACCACCTCTTTTTCGAGGTCCCGGGCGTGCAGGGCGCGCTCGAGGATGACCAGCAGCTCGTCGCGACGCACGGGTTTGATGACGTAGTCGGCGGCGCCAGACTGCATCGCCCGCACCGCGTCCCGCACCGAGCCGTGGCCCGTCATCATCACGACAGGCAGGTCGGGATGCTCGGTGTGAACGGCCTCCAGCAGCATCATCCCGTCAAGACGGGGCATGCGCAGGTCGGTGAGGACCAGGTCGGGAACCCCACTCGCCAGCAGGTCGAGCGCGGCCTGACCGTCCTCCGCCAACAGCACCTCATAGCCCGCACGGCCGAGGTTCACGCGAAGTGCAGACCGCACCGCACGTTCGTCGTCCACCACCAGGATGCGGCCCCGGGAGTCGGCCGTTGCAGGAGGGGACGGGGCGCCAGTGGAGTCGGTCATCCCGGCGCCTGGGTCACTGGATGTGGAAGATGTAGGGCATCAACGCGAGCACCCGCTCGTCGGACATCGCCTGCCAGCGCTCCAGATCGGCGAGGGCCGGAACGTCGGGAAGCTCGGGGACATCTGGCCTGAGGCCGGGCACCTTTGACACGATGCGGGCCACGACGGGGGCATCGACCTGACCGCGGCTGAGGGGGTAGCCGACGACGTCGCCCACGCCGCCCCCACGGGTGCTCAGACGGATGAGACTGATGTCGGCTTCGGGCTCGATGCCGGCCGCCTCTCGAGCCCGGGCCACCGCGTCGTGGAAGCCGCCCAGCTCGTCGACCAGTCCGCCGGTCTGGGCATCCATGCCCGACCAGACCCGTCCCCGGGCGACGCTCTCCACCTGGTCTGCGTCGAGCTTGCGGCCGTCGGCCACGCGCTGCTTGAACTGGGCGTAGGTGTGGGCCACCATCCGGTCGAGGGCGGCGTACTCATGGTCGTCCATCGGCTTCGACATCGACCACATCGCTGAGTTGCGGCCGCGCGTGTAGATCTCCGAGCCGATGCCCACCTTGTCGTAGAGCCCCGCCAGGCTCATCTTCGGCCCGGCGTAGACGCCGATGCTGCCCGTGATGGTGGAGGGATTGGCGAAGATGGCGTCGGCGCCGGCAGAGACGTAGTACCCACCCGAGGCGGCCACGCTTCCCATGGACACCACGACCGGCTTGCCATTCTTCTGCAGGCGGTCGACGGCGCGCCAGATCTCGTCGCTCGCAAAGGAGCTTCCGCCGGGGGAGTCCACCCGCAGAACGATGGCCTTGATGGTGTCTTCGGCGCCTGCGGCCTCCAGCTGGGCCACGATGGTGTCCGCCCCGGCGGTGTAGCCGCCGCCAAAGAAGCCCGGGCCCGAAGAAGGTCCGGACACGATGCCGCCATCCACGGTGACGACGGCAATCTCGCGCCGGGGCAGCCAGCCCTCGGTGTCGATCTGGTTGCCGTAGTCGTCTTCGAGGGAGTGGCGGTCGCTGAACACCCGCTCCAGCTGTTCTCCCAGCTCGTCGGGGTAGACGAGGGCGTCGACCAGCCGCTTGTCGAGGGCTTCATCGGCGGTGTAGGGACCTTCGTCGACGAGGCGCGCCACCTGGTCGATGTCCCAGCCTCGGTCGCTGGCGATGGTGGACTGCAGGTTGTGGGACAGGTCGTCGAGCAGGGCGTTCATCTGCTCTCGCGCCGGACCCGAGGACTCGGTGCGCATCAGGCCCTCGGGCGCCGCCTTGTACTCGGACCTGCGGGCCACCTGGGGCTCTACGCCGAGCAGGTCGAGGGTGCCGCGGAAGTACTGCATCTCCGCGGAGATGCCCACGAGCTCGAGGTCGCCGGCAGGGTGCATGAACACCTCGTCGGCGGCGGAGGCGAGCATGTAGGCCCGGTTGTCGGGGTACTGGTCGAGGTAGACGAGGACCTTCTTGCCCGAGGCCCGCATCGCGCTGATTCGGCCGCGGAGCTCCTCGATCTGGGCGAAGGAGAAGGGCGCCCACTCCACCTCGATGAGAACGCCCTCCAGATCGGGATCGGAGGCGGCTTCGTCGAGTCGGCTGAGCAGGTGGAGGTAGGTCTCTCCCGCCTTGCTGAAGAAGCTGTTGCTCTCCCGGTAGGGGTAGGACTGGTCGAGGGTGAAGCTGGCCACCCGGGGGCCCAGAGCGAGCTTGTGGCGGGCACCAGGCGGGGTGCGTCCGTAGACCGTTGCGAGCACGTCGGTGCCGCCGTCGGTCGGGGTGTCCACGAAGCCACCCACGCCGGCCGGTCCCCAGTACAGCTCGAAGCCAGCGCCCACACGAAGGTTCTGGTCGACCGACGCCCGCACGACCCAGCCGCTGCCCGCCTGCAGGCGCACGTTTCCGCGGACCAGGCCCTGCTCGGTGTCGAGCCAGGGCACGTCGTAGTCGACGCCCACGAAGAGGTTGTCCTCCCATGGCCGCAGAACCACCGAGGGGACGAGCCGCGCGCGGGCCACTTCTTCTTCCCACCGGCCCACATTCCAGGCTGCGAAGGTGGTGCCCAGCCAGGGGGTGGGGCGCCAGGTGAGCGACAGGTCGCCGGTCATGAAGTTGTTGTCGGGACCCTCGGGCAGCTGCCAGCCCAGGTGCCCGCCCAGCGCGAGGTTGCGGTCGAGGCGCATGCCCAGGCTTGAGGACAGGGTCCACCAGCCGACCCCGTCGGGGCCGTCGGTGGTGTGCAGGCCTGTTGCGAGCGGTCCGAGGTTCACCGCTGCGGACAAGGTGCGGCCTTCGTCGACGGGTGCGTCGGCCACCTGGGTGGCCAGCGCGATCCACGAAGGGTCCGGGTCGAGCGCGAGGTTGGCGGGGCTCGTCCACATGGCGCCTGCACCGTCGTCGCCCGCCACCGACCAGCCGGGCAGGGCAGGGCGCTCGGGTCGGAGCGTGGGGTCGTCCGCCTCCTGCGCCGCGGCCAGTGATGGCAGGAGGCTCCCGCCGAGGAGCGACAGCAGTCCGACCAGGGAGGGGAGGGGAGTCGACAGGGTGTGCGGTCGACGCGGCATCGGGGCTCCGAGCGGGGGGCGGTGTCGTGGCACCACAGGGACGAGGCTGCGGCGGCAGAGGTAGCCCGAAGCACGACTGTGTGCCGCGTCAAGGGTTCCCTTCGCCGCTGGCTGGAGGACTGCTTCACAACCCGATACAGTCGCGGGACAGGCATCACCTGCGGTGTGTCCCCATCTTCGGACGCCTCCGGCCCGCTTCCTCCGGCGGTCCAGCGTCCTCCACACCGCGCCCGCAGACCTCGTGATGCACCGCCCCGCGCACACGCCCGCATCTCCGTCCTGGAGCCGACATGTCCGACCGCGCCATGCGTCCGCCCGCCCAGCGACCCTGGTCGTCCGTCCTCCGCGCCGTGCTCGTGCCGGTGGCTCTCGTGGCGGGCCTCGCGCTCACCGGTCCCCGCCATGCTGAGGCCCAGGAGCCCGCCCCGGCCGTCGCCTTGTCCGCCTTCGAGCTCGAGCCACTGCTCGCTCCCTTCCGGGCCGACCCCTTGTTCGGCAAGGCCTCGGTGGCGGTCCAGGTGGTCGACGTCGACTCGGGTGACGAGGTGTGGTCTGCCGGCGGCGACGACCTGTTGGTGCCCGCTTCGGTGATGAAGGTGGTCACCTCGGCTGCGGCCCTGCGCACCCTGGGGCCCACCTACCGCTTCTCCACCGAGTTCCTCCGCATGGGCGACGTCAACGAAGACGGCGTGCTGGAGGGCGATCTCTACATTCGAGGCACCGGCGACCCCAGCCTGGTGGTCGAAAAGCTCTGGAAGATGTTCCAGGACCTCCAGGTGGAAGGCATCGTGGAGATCGATGGCGACGTCATCTTCGACGACACCTGGTTCGACCGCGACCACCTCATCGCGGGCTGGCGCAAGAAGGTCGACATGGCGGCAGGTCCCGCCTACTTCGCGCCCATCAGTGCGCTGTCGCTCAACTACAACACCGTGTCCATCGTGGTCGCACCCGGTCCCCGCACCGATGAGCCCGCCCGGGTTCAGCTCGAGACCGCCGCCGACGCCATCGTCATCGAGAGCGAGGTCAACACCGTCCGCCAAGGGCGCCGAAGCTGGATCCAGATCGAGCGTGAGGTCGACCCCAAGACCCACGTCGTCACCTTCAAGCTCGAAGGCGACATCCCGCTGGAGCACGACACCGAGCGCCACTACCGCTCGGTCGGCAACCCCATCGCGTGGACCATGTCCGCCACCCACAAGATGTTCGAGCGCACCGGTGTGCGGCTCAACGGTCGCTTCAAGCTCGACGAGACGCCCGACGACGCCGAGCTGGTGGTGCGGCACTACTCGCCGCCCCTGCACGAGCTGCTCAACCACACCAACAAGTACTCCAGCAACTTCATGGCCGAGCACGTCCTCAAGGCCATGGGCGCGGAGGTGAAGGGCAAGCCGGGCACCACCGAGAAGGGGCTCGAGGTGATCCGCGACTACTTCACGGAGCTTGGCATCGCCGAGGGCAGCTACACACTGGTGAACGGCTCTGGACTCAGCCGGGATGCGCGCCTGGCTCCCAGTCAGGTGAACGCCGTGATGATGGACATGTACCACCATCCGCGGGTGGAGCCGGAGTTCCGGGCGAGCCTGTCTGTGGGCGGCGTCGACGGCACGCTGCGGCGCCGCTTCGCGGACACTCCGGGGGCGGTGCGCGGCAAGACCGGTAGCCTCAATGGGGTGTACTGCCTGACGTCCTTCATCGACGCCGCAGACGGCGACACCTACGCCATGACCTTCTTCGCGAACGACCTGCGTCGGTCCCGGCCGGCCCGGGCGCTTCAAGACCGGTTGGGGGAGGCCATCGTGGGGTGGACGGGGCAGATGCCGGTCGAGCAGACCCCTTGACCCACGCTCTTGGGGGCGCTTGACGGCTTTCTGTGGGACTTCGGCGAGCGGGCGGTGGCAGATGGTGGGCGTTCCACCTCAATTTCCTCGCCTTGCAGCCGACATTGCCCAGAATGCCGCTGTCAGGAGAATGAATGAGTCAGTCCATGGGCATGTCAAGCTGCGGTCCTGGCATTGCAGGATGTCCGAGGACCGGCGATGGAATACCCGGAAGCACGAGTGTGCCCAGGCCGATGTCCAATCGTCCTGGCACCGTCGGGCAGGGGAGCCTGTCTCCGGTCCACCGGGACACCCCCCTGATTTCGGGCAGATCGACAGTCGAGAGGAAGCCGATGAACGCAGTGCGGTTGAGCCTGGTCGGGGCATGTGCCCTGGCCGCCGTGGTCGCCTCCCCACCCGCGATGGCACAGGATGCCCCTCCCGCGGACGGTGGTGGTGAAGAGGTTGCTGGCGATCCGGCCGACTTCAACCGTGCCCTGCGCACCGTCGAAGAAGACGTGCATGCGCTGAAGGAGCAGGTCTTCCGCTCCAAGGCCACCTTGCAGCTGCTGCAGGAGATCGTGGTGCAGGGCTCCGCATCGGGCGCCCGGTCCACCATCTGGCACGAAAACAAGCTCGGCAAGGGCTACACCGTCGAGTCCATCCGGTACTTCCTCGATGGTCAGCCCAAGTTCGCCAAGGTCGACACCGAGGCGGGGCTCGACGAGCTTCAGGAAGTGAAGGTCTTCGAGGGTGCGGTCCCGCCGGGCTCCCACCAGCTCGTGGTCAACATGCGGCTCCGAGGCAGTGGATACGGCATCTTCAGCTACGTGAAGGAGGTCCAGCTCACCGTGCAGGCCACCACCACCTTCACCGCCGAGGAAGGCAAGAGCTGCGCAGTGCGAGCCATTCTCGATGAGCGAAAGGGGATGGGGCGTTCGTTCACCGAGCGTCCTGCCGTCCAGTTCGAGACGCAGTGCGTGCGCCTTTCCGGCGCGGCTGCCGGGAACTGAGGCGTCCAGCCGAGGTCTGACCGGAGCGCGAAGGAGCTCGTAGATGAACGACCGCACGCGACGCGAGAGCCGGCGGTTCGGTGGACAGGCGCCCGACGTCTGTTCGCTGGATGGCGACGGCCCCGCGGACACCGCGCAGGGGCGGGGCACACGCAAGTGGCTCGCCCAGGTGGGACGCACCTCGCGCACCCTGTTGCTGGCGACCGGCCTGGTGGCGGGTTGGTCCGGGCTGGCCGCGCCCACTCCGGCCGAGGCCGCCTCCCGGGGGGTGAGCGATGGCATCCTCCAGGCCTCTGAGGGCGTGGTGGAGCTGGAAGCCCGCATGAACCGGCTGTCCCGTGAGTACGGCGAGCGCCGGGGTCTCATCGGGGCCGACGAAGCGGTGCGCCGCTACGAAGATGGCGTCTACACCTTCCTTGTGGAGGACTATGAGCGCGCTGCCCTGAGCTTCTACACGCTCGTGGAGTCCGAGGCGCTCACCACCGAGGCCCTCCACCAGGACTCCCAGTGGTATCTGGCCGAGTGCCTGTTCGAGCTGCAGAACTGGAAGACCGCCCTCGCCGCCTACCAGGACATCATCGACGCCGGGGCGACCCACCCCTACCTGGGCGAGGCGGTGCGCCGCACGCTCGAGATCTACGGCATCCTGCGCGACAACGACCGCTTCTACGACGTCTACCGCACCTATGTGCTGTCTGGCCGGGTGCCCGCCACCGATGGTGTGAAGTACACCGTCGCCAAGTCCTTCTACCGACAAGGCGAGTGGGGCCGCGCCAAGGCCATGTTCACCGAGCTGCCCGCCACCAGCTCGTGGTTCCCCCAGGCCCGCTACTTCACCGGCACCATCCTGGCCGCTGAAGGGGAGTTCGAGGCCGCCCTCGGCGAGTTCACGCGCGTGGAGGCCGTCAAGGGCGGTGACCGCCGACTCACCGAGCTCACCCTGCTGGCCATCGGCCGCATCCACTACGAGCTGGGCAACTACCGCCTTGCGGTCGAGGCCTACCAGCGGGTGCCGAGCTCGTCGCCCTACTTCGCCGACCAGCTCTACGAGATCACCTGGACCTACATCAAGCAGGAAGCCTGGCAGGAAGCCATCGACAGCGTCGAGATCTTCACCGTCGCCTTCCCCGACCATCCGTACACGGTGCGGATGAAGCTGGTCGAGGGACACCTGCACCGCAAGTCCGAGCAGTTCGAGCGCGCGCTGTCCACCTACGAGGGCGTGGTCGACGAATACGGTCCCGTTCGCGAGCAGCTCATCTCGCTCGAAGGGGACCGCGAGAGCCCGTCGGTGTTCTTCGAGCGCCTCGTCCGCGACGACACCCTCGAGGTCGAAGGCGTCACGCTGCCCGACTACGCCATCGAGCTGCTGGTCGCCCACGACGGCCTCCGCCGCGCCGTCGAAGCCCGCCAGGAGCTGGTCAGTCAAGCCGACACCCTCGAGGCGTCCGACGTCATCGTGGCCGACGTGGCCAGTGTGCTCCGCAACTCCCGCGAGCAGGTGGGCACCTTCGCCCGTGGCCGCGCCGGGCTTCAGCGGGTCCGAGACGACGCGCTCGCCCTTCGCATCCGCCTGCTGGAGATCGAGCTCGACCACCTCGAAGGCGGTGCCCCGTCGGCACTCAAGCAGGACATCGAGCGCAAGCGCCTGGAGCTCGAGGTGCTGGTCGGCGAGGCCCAGGCCGCCCAGGGCGAGGCGTCCACCCGCAGCAACCTCTTCCAGGCCTACGCCGACCAGGTCGCAGCCGTTCAGATCGAGGCCGGACGCGTCTCCCTGGTCGTCAGCGAAGCCCGTGCCGAGCTGTCGGCCATCGAGCGCCAGTTCAAGGACCGCGCGCCGAGCATGGACGCCCAGGCCCGTGAGTTCGTCGACGCCCGCATCGTCGAGCTCCGCGACGCACTTGCCGAGGCCGAACGTCAGCTCGCTGCCCAGACCTCCGACGCCAAGCGCCGCACCCTGCTCTCCACGGTGCCCGCTGCCCGAGACAGCTCGAACACCGCTGTTGCAGGCGGCATCGCCTCCTCCCTCGATGCGCTGCACCGCGACGTGCGGGGCCTGCGGTCGAAGAACCCCTCCGCCGAAGCCGCCAGCTTCAGCAAGGTCGACGAGCTGTGGGTCCGCATCGAAGATGCCGATGCCCGCGCCATCAACACCAAGGGCGTGGTCGACCGGGTCGAGACCGCCGAGGTCGCCATCCTCCAGCGCAAGCTCGACGAGCAGGAGGGTGAGGTGTCCCGCCTCCACGGTGAGGTCGGACGCGTCACCACGGATACCGACACCATCGCGGTCGACATCACCCGCGCGAGCCTTCAGGAACTCGAAGGCAGGCTCTACGAGACCATTCTCGAAGCCGACATGGGCATTGTCGACGTCTACTGGCTCCGCAAGACCGAAGTGGTCGACCGGAAGACCGAGCTGAAGTCCGAGCGCGCCGACCGCATCAGCGAGCTCGAGGCCCGCTTCGCCCTCATCCGCCAGAAGCTGGAGGAGTGACATGAGCCTCTTGCTCTCGCTTGGGGTGTTGGGACTGCTCTGCACCCAGCCCGCTGTGGCCGACGACTCCCGCATCGTGGCGCCCGCTGGTGTCGACGCCGAGGAGCTGGCCGCCTTCGAGGACACCGCGAGCCGGTTCTCGTCCCGGATGAACGAGTTTCGCGACGAAGCCCGCGCGATGGTGCATCGCCGCGAGGCCGAGGAGCGCTCCCAGCTCAACAAGTCCTACGACGCCGTGCTGGGCCAGCTCACAGACGACGACGACGCTCTGCGGGCCACCGCCATCCGTCGCTTCGAGGCCTTCCTCGCGCGCTACCCCGAGGCCACGCACTCCGCGCACGTCATGTTCCGACTGTCCGAGCTGTACTTCGAGAAGTCCGAAGAGGACTTCCAGCTCGCCGACATCGCCTTCCAGGACGCCCTGGAGAAGCTCGACGAAGGCGGCGACCTCGAGGAGATCCCCGAGGAGCCTCTGAAGGACTATGCCCCGTCCATCGGCCTTCACGGTCAGATCATCGACCGCTTCCCCGAGTACGAGTACCTCGCCGGCTCCTACTACATGATGGGGTACATGCTCCGCGAGCCGTCCTCGGCCCAGTACGACGAAGAGGGCGCCCAGGAGTGGTTCCGGCGCATCGTCGGCGAGTTCCCCGACTCTGAATTCGCTCCGCGTGCCCACCTGCGGCTCGGCGACTACCACTTCGACTACAACGAACTCGACGCCTCCATCCCGCACTACCAGCGGGTGGTCGACCTCGAAGGCGTCAACGGCGCCCTCTACGACGACGGCCTGTACAAGCTCGCCTGGACCTACTACCGCATGTCGGAGTACGACCAGGCCCTCACGCTGCTCATCAAGCTGCTCGACTGGTCCGAGGAGGTCTTCGAGCCCAAGACCGGCAACGAGTCGGCCACCGTGCCCGAGGCCATCGAGTACATCGCCATCTCGCTGTCCGACCTCGCCCACGACCAGGAGCGCTCGCCGCTGCAGGTGGCGCAGCAGTTCTTCGGACGGTCCGGAGAGCGTGACTACGAGGCGCGCATCTACAAGCAGCTCGCCGACGTGCTCTCGAAGCAGGCCAACTACGACGAGGCCATCGCCCTCTACGAGCACATCCAGCAGCGGTGGCCCTACGACCCGGACAACCCGAAGTTCCAGCACAAGGTCGCGAGCCTTCACGTCACCAAGCTGCCCGCAGACGAGAATGCCTCCAACGCCGCCATCGTGCGTCTCAACGAGACCTACAACGACAACAGCCCCTGGTGGCGCGCCAACAAGAACAACCCCGATGCGCTGGCCGTCGCGCGTGGCTTCATCGAGGAGTCGCTGGTCTCGGTGGCGGTGAACGCCCACACCGTGGCCCAGGAGACGGGGGCCCGGGAGGACTTCGCACGGGCGGCCGAGCTCTACGGGGCCTACCTCAAGGAGTTTCCCTTCGCGTCGGACTACTACGAGATCCAGTGGTATTACGCGCAGGTGCTCCAGTCCTCGGGCGACCTCGCCTCCGCCGAGCGCGAGCTTGGACAGCTCCGAAAGGGCGGCCAGCACGCCTACAAGGAGACCTCGCTCTATCGGTTGCGCCTCATCGCGAAGCAGAGGGTCACCGACCAGTACCAGAAGCTGAACGTGGTCCCTCCGGATGCGAAGGTGAAGGAGGAGGTGAAGCTGGAGTCGGGGACCGTGCGCAAGGTCTTCGAGCTGGGTCCGCTGCATCAGGCCTTGCTTGAGACCACCGACGCCCTGCTGACCGCAGACTTCGGCCCGACAAAGACCGAGCTCGAACGGCAGATTGCTGAAGCGAAGGATGCCGACGCGCAGGCCATCGCCCGCGACGCCCTCGCCGAGGTGGAGCAGTACGAAGAAGGCCTCGCCTTCAACCGCTCGGCCATGGAGTACGAGCTCGGTCAGATGCTGGTGGCCCACGGCATGGTCGCCCAGGGTCGAGAGCGGCTCGTCAGCGTGGTCGACCGGTTCCCCGGCACCGACAATGCCTGCTATTCGGCCACCCTCGACGCCGAGACCTACCTCGATGAGGACGACCTCAACGGGTATCGACGGAAGATGGCCCACTACCTGGGCGTTGGCGCCTGTTCCGACGAAACGGCGATCGCCGACATGGAGGATGGTGTCGAGAAGGCCGAGCTGATGATTGCAGACAAGCTCAAGGGCCAGGGCAAGTTCCTCGAGGCGGCCGCTGCCTATGTGGCCTTCGAGCGCAGCTACCCCGACTCGAAGCACCTCGCGCTCGCGATGCAGAATGCCGCCAACAACTTCGAGCGGGGCGGCAAGCTCGACGACAGTATCCGTGTGCTGGAGCGCTTCGTCGCGCGCTTCCCCGACCACGAGAAGACCAGCAGCTTCCTGTTCCGGCTCGCGGGCGTCTACGCCCAGGCCCTCGACCTCGACCGCGCCATCAATGCCTACGAGCGCATCTACCAGCAGCTCCGAGGCACGGGACACCCCAACGCACCCATCGCCCTCACCAACGCCGCCTACCTCCGCGTTGGTGTCGGCGACTTCGAAGGCGCTGCCAAAAACTACGAAGAGTTCGGCCGCGCCTTCCCCGACCAGCCCGACACCGAGAAGCTCGTCTTCAAGGCAGGCGAGCAGTGGGAGCGTGTGAGTCCGGCCAAGGGCGTCGACTTCTACAAGCGGTACCTGCAGGACTGGCGCGGACGCAACGCCGACCACGAGATGGAGGCCGTCTACAAGCTGGCCACCCTCTCCGAGGAGATGGGTGGACGCGGCCGAGAGGTCGAAGCCGCCTGGGACGACGTGCTCGCCACCTACCAGCGCCTTCAGCCCACCGGGCAGATCGGTGTTCTGGGGCGCCACTACGCCGCACACGCCGAGTTCAGGCGCCTCGAGGCCGAGCTCGAGGAGTTCCGCAAGATCAAGTTCGGCACCAACGACGTCAAGAATGCCGAAGCCCTGCTCGCCAAGGCGGATGCTCTGGTGGCACTCGACAGCCGGGCGACGGCGATGGTCACCCGCTACGCCGACTTCGAGTACTCCTCGGGTGCCCTCTACGTCGCGGGCGAGGCCTACCTGGCGTACTCCGACATGCTCTTCGAAGCGCCCATGCCGCGCGGTCTCGATGAAGAGGAGCAGTTCCTCTACGAAGAGGTCATCGCCGATCGGCGCGTGCCTCTGGAGGACAAGGGCAAGGGGCGTCTCGTGCTGGTGCTCGAGAACGCGAAGAAGCAGAAGCGGTGGTCGCCCTACCAGTCCGAGGCGATGCGGGTGCTCAACGAGCGCTTCCCCCGGGAGTTCGCGCCCGAAAAGGACGAGGTCCGCGGTCAGACCCGCGCCTCGGGCGTCCGGCGAGCCGGTCCGGTGCCGCTCCGCACCGATGACGGCGAAGGAGGTTCCAAGTGAGCCGCAACATCCTGTGCCTGCTTGGCTTCAGCGTCCTCCTCGCCGCATGTGGTCCCAAGGCCCCGCCGCCCCCCGCCGGAGAGCCGGTCGCAGAAGATGGGACCACCGCCGACGGGACCGCACCGGTCGAGCCTGCTGCGCCCCAGTGGGATGAGCGGCGCCGCGACGAACAGATGAGCGCCGCCTTGTCCCTGCTCACCACGGGGCAGGCCGACGACGCCAAGCGCGCGCTCGAGATGCTGGGTGAGGTGGGCCAGCAGGAATCCGACCTCGCCGAGGTCCCCTACAACCAGGGCGTCGCCTGGCTCATCATCGGCGACGAGGCCCAGGCTCGGAAGCGCTTCCTTCGCGCCACCGACATCGACCCCGAGATGGCCGAAGCCTGGCAGAACCTCGGTGCACTGTCCGAGTCCGCCGGACAGCTCGACCGGGCACTCCAAAGCTATCGCTCCGGGCTTCGCTACTCGCCCGACAACGGCCCCCTGCGCGGCGCAGAGATCCGCATTCTGCGGCAGTCTCGCCAGTACGACCAGGCGCTTCGTCAGGCCAAGGCCGCCATCGAGGCCGACAGCAACAACGTCGAAGCCTACAACCAGCTCGGGCTCATCTACCTCGAGACCGGCAAGATCGAGCTCGCCCAGTTCATCTACAACCGCGCCATCGAGATCGTTCCCCCCGCGGGCACCGACCCCTACATGCACGCCAACCTCGGACGGGTCTACCTCGCCCAGGAGCGCAAGGGACTGGCCCGCAAGGAGCTCGCGCGCGCGCTGGAGCTCGACCCCAACCTCACGCTCGCACGCCTTTATGTCGCCGAGATGGCGATGGACGACCGCGACTACGACACGGTGGTGTCCACGCTGGAGCCCACCCTCGCCGACGCTGGCGATGACCCCGCCATCCACATGAACCTCGGCATCGGCTATCGCGGCGTCGGTCGCCTGGAAGACGCCAAGAAGAGCTACGAAAAGGCGCTGGAGCTCAACCCCTCCGACCCCGCGCCCTACCTCAACCTCGCGGCGCTCGTGGGCGACCACTTCAAGGACTACGACCAGGCGATGGGCCTGCTCGACACCTACGAGCGGCAGGGTGGCACCCAGAGCGCGACCGTGGCGACCTGGCGAGCGGACTTCAAGAAGCAGATGAAGCGCCTGGAGATCGAAGCCAAGCGCAAGGCCCGCCGGAAGGAAGCCGAGGAGCGCAAGAAGGCTGCGGCGGCTGCCCAACGGCGGGCCGATGAGGCAAAGGCCAAGAAGGAAGCCGAGGCACCGGCGCCTGCACCTCCGCCTGCCGCTCCGGTGCCCGCGGAAGCTCCGCCTGCCGAAGCCCCGCCTGCCGAACCGCCGCCCGCAGCCGCCCCCCCGCCTGCTGCGGTGCCGAACGCGGCCTCGGCCGGTCAGAGCTGCTCGGCCGTCGGTTCCTGTGGCGCTGGCTACGAGTGCGCCCAGGATGGGGTGTGCCGCCCCGAGTCGTCGCCCGGCACCTACGCCGCCGGCGTGGGCTGTTTCCAAGACGCCGACTGTGCGTATGGTCTGAGCTGCTCCGCCAGTCAGTGTGCGGCGGGCGATGCCAGTGGCGGTGGCGACGCCAGCCCGTGGGGCAACTGAGTGCGCGCCACCGGTTCCACGGCTTGTTCATTCCTTGACGAGCCCTTTGCCAGCTGAGTGCCTCCTTCGGGAACCGCTTCGTCTGGACACAGTCAGTTCCAACCAGCCGGCCCCGCTGGCTCCTCGACACCCACCGCAAACACCGCTACGCGGCCCGGCACCTGGAGAGCTCAATGCGCAAGACCGTCGCCACGGCCCTCGTCCTCTTCGCGGGATTGGCTGCCACCACCGCGTACGCGCAGCAGCGCCGTGTCCTTCTCCTCGAGGAGGAGGTCATCAAGGGTGAGGTCCAGAAGCCCACGGTCACTCTGTTCGTGAGCCGCCAGAACATCAACACGGATGCCACGCTCGAGCTGCGCGAATCCTTCGTTCCGCGGATCGTCGAGAGCGTGGAAAAACGGCCGTTTTGACCGCATTCATGGGGCATCCCGGCCCTGTATGACAACGACTTCACAGGGGCTCGGTGACACGGGTCTCGCACTTCCGGTAAGGTTCAGCCGGCCTCTCGGGCGCCCCCAAGTCAGGTGGACGTGCCGAGGTTCTCAATCACAGTTCGCAAGTCAGCGTCCCGTTGAGGGACCCGTCCCGTAGGAGGGTTGCAGATGAACTTCTTCGTCGATGCGATGGCCAAGGGTGGGGAATTCATGTACCCCATCCTCCTCGCAGCCATCTTCGCGCTCGCCATCGCCTTTGAGCGTCTGTACTACGTCATGTTCCGGGCCAACATCAACGGCACCGCCTTCATGGCTCAGGTTCAGAAGCTGATCATGGCGAACAACATCGACCGCGCCATCAAGCTGTGCAACGCCGAGCCCAACGCCGCTCTTCCCCGCGTGCTCAAGGCTGGCCTGACCCGTGCCAACCGCAGCGAGGTGGAGATCCAGAACGCAGTCGACGAGGCTGTGCTCGAGGTCTTCCCGCTCCTCAACAAGCGCACCGGCTACCTGCCGATGCTCGCAAACGTGGCCACGCTCACCGGCCTTCTCGGCACCATCCAGGGCCTCATCGTCGCGTTCAAGGCGGTTGCGACCGCTTCGGCCGAGTCGAAGCAGACCCTCCTGGCTGCCGGTATCTCGACCGCCATGTACACCACCGCTGGTGGTCTGGTCGTCGCGATTCCCACGCTGGTGCTGCACTCCATCATCGCCGCGCGCACCACCAAGATCATGGATGACGTCGACCAGTTCGCGCTGAAGACCGTCAACCTGCTCGGCGCCCGCCGTCGTGGCACGCTGAAGGACGACGGGGCTGCGGCCAACGGCTGATTGCCGAACGCAACCCCTTGCGAGCGCAGCGGGAGGCTGGCCGATGCTGGCCCCCATTTCGCGTCCGCGTTGATCCACACCTGCCGTCCCAGTTGACGGCGCGTAGACCCGCGCGGGCAGATTCCTCGCGTTCAGGGAGCCAGCTCAATGGCTGTCAAGCGTAAAGCTATCGAAGATCCGGATCTGAACCTTACGCCGATCATGAACCTGGTCACGATCCTGATCCCCTTCCTGATCATGGCCGCCCAGTTCGTGCAGCTGTCTGTCATCGACAGCACCTTGCCGGCGATTGGTCCGCCCACTCAGGTCGAGCCCCCCAAGCCCGATGAGAAGCCGCCGCTCCAGCTCAGCCTCGCGCTGAAGGACGACGGAATCGTGGTGCTGGGTGCGGATCGCATCATCTACCCCGACGGCGCCCCCGAGGTGGCCGAGGGTGAGAAGCGCCCGCCGACCCTGCCCTGCAAGTCGGGTGGTTCGTGCACCAACGTCGAGGACTACGACTGGGACGGGTTGAAGCAGAAGCTCAACCTGATCAAGGACGAGTACCCCGACGACGAGAACGTCATTCTCGTGCCGGCCAGCGACACGCAGTACGAAATCATCGTCCGCGCGATGGACACCGCTCGTGAGGATGCCGAAGCCGGCACCGGCGACGGTCCTCGTACCCTCTTCCCCTTCGTCGTCGTCGCTGGCGGCGCGATGTGATGACCCGTCTGTGCGGGGTTCCGGCCCTGCGGACGGCTCAGTGAGGAATCTACGATGGCTACCAAGAAAGCGCGTCGTCCCGAAGTCGACACCAACCTGAACATCAACTCGATGATGGACATGATGACCATCATCCTGGTGTTCCTGCTCAAGTCGTACTCGGCTTCCGACGTCTCCGTCGCTCCCAGCGACAACCTGACCCTTCCCTTCTCCTCTGCCCAGAAGGCGCCCGAAGTGGCGGTCAACCTGGTCATCGAGCAGGGCCAGATTCTGGTCGACGGTGTTCCCGTGCTCCAGCTCGGTCGCAAGGCCGACGAGACCTCGGGCAAGGAACTTCCGATCGTTCCCGAAGACGAGATGCAGGGTCAGAACATCGGCAAGCTCTACGATGTCCTGTTTGAAAAGGCCGAGCAGGCCAAGACCCTGGGCGAGCGGTCGAACAACCCCGACCTCGCGTTCAAGGGCCGCATCCTGCTGCAGGTCGACCGCGAGATGCCCTACTCGGTGCTCCGGTCGGTCATGTACACGGCCGGACAGGCTCAGTTCGGTGAGTTCAAGTTCGTCGTCTACAAGCAGGAGTAGACGACACTACCGGTGCCCGAGATGGGTGTGGGGTCGTCTACGGACGCCCCGCTCGGTCGCTTCACACGCCCCATTGTGGGCGTGTTGTCGTCTGGGCCCCCCGGGACACCGGTAGACGTGACCGGGCTGAATGCCACAGCTGTCGGGCCTTCCGACGGCGCCCGGGTTCAAGCCTTGTCACAAGCTGTCGGCGCGGTTGCAGCGCGGATGGGCCAGGTCTATCCTCTCTGCGGTTCTCGTCGTTCGGCCTCGGCCACCAACCCTCCCCTTCCGTTCCGTGACCCAAGGGATGCCGCCGCGATGAAAGCAGGGCAAAAGGTTCGCGAACCCATTCCGATTCCCATTGTCGAGGGACCTCGGAACCACGCGGGTGCACTGCCCGCACGATTGTTGGTGATCGATCCCAAGCGCACTGCGGACTCCGTCGGAGAGAGGAAGCGCATCAATGGCTGACCAGGCGAACACGCAGCCCCGAGTTCTTCGGATCGGAATCGTCCAGGGCGGCAAGATCGTCCATGAGCGGCTGATCAAGCCGGGACAGGGCGTGACCATCGGGGAGTCGCCGAAGAACACCTTCGTCGTCAAGTCCGACGGGCTCCCCAAGCGCTTCACGCTGTTCCAGCCGAAGGGCGCCACCTACCAGCTCGGCGTCACGCCTGAGATGACCGGCAAGGTGGCTTTGGCGGCTGGCATCCAGTCCGTGGGCGACCTCGCGAAGGCCACGCCGGCCACCAACGGGGTGCATCTCGTCGAGCTGAGCCACACCGACCGCGGCAAGGTCGTGATCGGTGACGTCACGGTGCTCTTCCAGTTCGTGGCGGCACCGCCCGAGTCTGCCCGGAAGGTCACCCGGCACGACTTCCGTCCCAAGCTGATGGACGAAGACGACCCCATCTTCCTCGGCCTGCTCTCGCTGTGGAGCACCGTGGGCGCGGTGATGTTGGTCTACGCCTACAACACCGATCCCATCGACACCATCAGCATCGAGGAGCTCCCCGATCGCTTCGTGAACATCGTGATTCCGGAAAAGCAGGAGAAGCCGCCCGAGCTTCCCGACGCCGACAAGGGTCCGGAGATCGAAAAGAAGGAAGCGAAGAAGGAGGAGAAGAAGGAAGAGAAGAAGGAGGACGAACCCCCGCCTCCCAAGAACGAGAAGGAGCGCCGGGAGAACGAAGCCCGACGCCTCGAAAAGAAGCGCGAGGACCTCACCAAGAAGTCCGCCGTGCTCGCGATGATCGGCACCCGCGGCGCCAACAACTCCGGCAGCACCGTGGCCGATGTCTTTGGCGACGGCGACGCTGCACTCGGTGACCTCGACGATGCGCTCGATGGCGTGTCCACCGCCGAGGTCGCGGATGGTGATCCCGATGGTCTCAAGGGCTCCAAAGACGGCGGCGGACGCGACGATGCCTCTGTCGGCATCGATCGGGGGGGAGGCGGCCAGGCCGCGAAGACCAAGAAGGTGGAGGCCGCAGCACCCAAGGGACGCGCCTCCGTTGGTCGGGTCGAGGCCTACGAGGGTGAGGGCGCAGATGCCGTGAAGGCGGCGCTCCGGAAGTACAGCAGCCAGCTCAAGGCCTGCTACGAGGCCCGCCTGAAGCAGAACCCGAACATCTCCGGTCGAGTGGTCCTCGAGATCGATGTGAACGGTGGCCGCGTGTCCACCGCGCTCATCGCCGAGAACTCCACGGGAGATTCTGCACTCGGTTCCTGCATCACCAAGCGGGCCCGCGGCTGGCGCCTGCCGGCCGACACCACCGGCACCTTCGCCTTCCCGCTCACCTTCGAAGGCGCCTGAGTCGAGCTACAGTCCCTGCGGACTGGCCTGTTCTTGTCAGATGGGGGGCTTTCGCCCCTCGTCGTCGTCTTGGCCCCGGCCCTCTCCAGCACGTTCGTCGATCATGGGGGGGGAACGGCTGACACGCGAATTTCCGGCAATTGCCGGCATACGCGAATGGCACTGACCCATCTGATGCCGCGCCTCGCAGCAGAAGATCATCGCCGTCTTCCAGACGGTCTGCTATGACGGCGTTGTCAGCGACTGGGCGGCAAGTGCCTGCCGATGTTCTGCTGACCTGCTCAAGTCAGGCTGCGGCGCGGTCGATGGGAAGTCGAACCGACCGGCACCCACGCGTTTGACGCCTAGGTGGCAGCGTTCTACCGTGCCCTGCGGCTGAGCCTCGGAGGGCTCCAGCCAGGAGAAGAACATGACACGCACAAGCGGGACCTTTGTGCTGTTGCTCGGTGGGCTGCTGGCCACCGGACTCCCGGCAATTGCCGCACCCGAGGGCGGTGGGGGTGGCGAGACCGTCGAGTCCGCCGCCCAGGGCGCTTCACCGGAGACCTTGCTGGCCGACGCGAAGGCGACCATCTCCTTCGTGCAGGATGGTGTGCGCCGCGCAGGCAAGGTGCGCGACCAGGCCGAACGCGACGACGACGGCAAGCTGTCCGACTGCATCGCGATGCCCTACTCGTCGCTGCGCACGCTGGAGCGCGTGGCCACTGCGCGCCTCGACGAGATGCAGGAACTCATCGCCAATGGCCAGGCCTCTCAGGCCGGTCGTGTCGCCCGCTCCATGGTCGTCGTTCGGGACAAGGCCACCACCTTCATCGCCCAGGCCGAGGCGTGTACCGCCGACGGCAAGGTGCAAGAAGGCAGCTCGACCGTGAATTCGAATGCAGATGCGCTGTCGGATGACGATGACACCAGTCCGCTGCTGGACGATGTCGGCATCGACATCGCCCCGCCCGACGTCTCGCCGTTCAACTAGTCCCCGGATGCTTGCGTCCGGGGCGTCAACCGGTGAGGTTGCGCGCCCCTTGTCGGACACTCGGTGTACTTCAGGCGGCCAGAACCCAATCAGGCCATGAGCAGGAAGCGAATGCAGATGCGAGCCGCAGTGTTGCCAATGGCGATGGGAGCGATGGCCCTGTCGGCGAACGTCGCCCACGCGGCTGCTGGCGACCACATTCGCTTCGGCAACGGTGGCGAGTTCACGCCTTCGCTGTCCATTGCCGGTGTCTACCGCACCAACAACTACCTCACGGTGGGGTCCACCTTCGGCGAGACCGACGAAGACGCTGCGGTCGGCGGGATGCACCTCAACGTGCGGCCGGGGCTGGCGCTCGACCTCGAGAGTCGCGCGGTCATCCTCGGCATCGACGCCGGCTACGACCTGCGAAAGTACTTCCGCGAGGAGCTCACCAACCTCGACCGCTACCAGAACGCCAACGGTCGCATCCAGCTCGTGGTGCTTCCGCAGGCTGTGGTGGGCTTCAAGCTCGACACCGGCATCAGCGTGTCCGGTCGAGAGACCCAGGCGGTCAACGCCCAGGATGCCTACCTGCAGCAGCTCGTGTCGCGAAACCAGGCCACGCTCACGGTGCGCCCGGGTGATGCGATGGAGATCGACGTCGGCGGCGTCTTCGAGCTGCGCACCATCAAGGTTCCAGAGGGCTTTGCCACGGTCGATGGCGCCCCCACTGCGAACCTGAACTCGCGGGCCAGTTCGGGCCTGGTGTCCACCTTCAACTGGCAGTTCCTGCCCAAGACGGCCATCGTGGCTGGCTTCGAGCGCATGAACAGTCGGTGGGAGTCCAACGCCATCGCGGCCAGCGGGCAGGGTGTGGGCACCTTCGCCATCGAGCCGGGCGGCGGCGGCTTCGTGATGTGCGACCCCGACGACAGCGGCTCGGGCTCCGATGACTGCTTCCTGCCCGTTCCCAATGGTGTGTTCACCACCTTCGACGCCGGCATTCGCGGTCGCTTCACCCCTCGCCTCGTGCTGGGTGCAGTCGTCGGCTTCACCCGGGCCACCTTCGACGCCTCCACAGTGAGCTCGCCTCAGTCGAACACCGCCATGACCGACACCGAAGACTCCGACAAGTGCGGTGCCAAGGGCGAGGCTGATGGTGTGAACGATGAGCTGGTGGGCTTCCCCTGCATGCTCAACGGCAACATCGAGATTGGCTACGAGGTCCGCGACGGGCATGTGTTCACGGTTGGCTTCCTCCGCGAAGCGCAGCCGGTGTTCTTCACCAACTACCTCAACCTCAACCGCTACTACGTGGGCTACGTCGGCAAGTTCGCCGACCGCCACGAGCTGTCCATCGGGCTGGATGCCAACCAGCAGGACTACCGCGGTCAGGTCACCCGCGACGACCTCTGGTTCCGCACCCGTGGCGACATGGCTTGGGGCATCCAGAAGTGGCTCACCATCGACACGGGCGTCTGGTACACCGGGCGACGCAGCGCGGGCGGCGAGTTCCCCGAGATCGAATACGACGACATCAACGTCCACGCGGGTGTCACGCTGGTCTACTGAGCCAGCTTCTGCTCCAGCGACCGACGGCCGAGTCCTCCTTGTGGAAGGCTCGGCCGTTGCTGTTCTTGCCGGCTCAGAAGCGGGGGTTCTTCGCCCAGTTCACCGCGCTGGCCACGATGCTGTCCAAGTCGGTGTGCTGGGGCTCCCAACCGAGCGCAGCCTGGATCTTGTCAGACTGGGCGTACAGCGAGTGGGGGTCTCCTGCTCGACGGGGTGCGTCGGAGTAGGGAACCGGGGTGCCCGCGGCGCGCCCGACTGCGTCGATGACCTCGCGCACGGTGGTCCCAAGGCCGGTGCCCACGTTGTAGCCATCGCCCCGGTCGCCATCGAGGAGCGCGTCGACTGCCCTGAGGTGGGCGTCGGCGAGGTCGAGCACATGGATGTAGTCGCGCACACAGGTGCCGTCGCGGGTGGGGTAGTCCGTGCCGAACAGCTTGAGCGGCGGACGCTGACCGAGGGCGGCCTGGATGGCCAGCGGGATGAGATGGGTCTCGGGACGGTGGGCCTCGCCCAAGGAGCCGTCGGGCATGGCGCCTGCTGCGTTGAAATAGCGAAGGCAGGTGGCCTGGAGCCCCTCCTTGTCCCGGCACAGCGCGAGGAAGCGCTCCACCATGGCCTTGGTCTCGCCGTATGGGCTCACCGGGGCGAAGGGGAGGTCCTCGGTGAGGGGAAGCTGCGGCGGAGTGCCGTAGATGGCGCAGGTGGACGAGAAGACGAGCCGAGTGATGCCCGCGTCGAGCATCTCGCTCACGAGGCCGAAGGTGCCCCCGACGTTGACGTCGAAGTAGCCAAGGGGCGTGTGCACACTGTCGCCGACGACCGACCGGGCCGCGAAGTGCAGCACCGCATCGAAGCGCTCCGACCTCAGCAGATTGCGCACCAGCACGCGGTCGCGCACGTCGCCTTCCACGAAGGTGCCCGTGACCGCCCCGCGGTGTCCCGTGGTGAGGTCGTCGAGTGTGGTGACGCTATGTCCCGCATCACTCAGTGCCCGCGCGCAGATGCTGCCGATGTAGCCTGCACCGCCCGTGACGAGCAGCTTTGCTCCCATGTCACCCTCCCAATCGGCAATCTCGTCGAGATGCCGGGCCTGGTTCGATTCGACTGGCTTGAGAAAACACTTTAAGCTCGGTTTGACGTGTCAAGTGCCGTGGCGCTCTGTCTGCTGCGGTTCCGGCGGCTCACGATGGGTGAGTCGGCGCGCGAGGCGCGGATTCGGTTGGAGGCAGCGGTGGCACGCACCCGGACAGTCACGTCCTCGAAGGGTCGCAGCACTAGTAGCACCCGGGGAAAGAAGGGGCGGCCCACGAAGTCGACGGCGAAGAAGTCTCGAAAGACTTCGGCGAAGACGACCACCCGCAGCAGCGGACGCACCGCCACGAGCACCGAGCCTGTGAATGCTCGTCGGCGCTGGTGGGCGCTTCTTGACCTCTGTGGCGTGTTGGGATCGGTCTACGTCGTGGCAGCCCTCGCCACGTGGACGCCCGGTGATGCGGGCTTCAGCCGCGTCGGAGCGGTGGAGACCCACAACGCGGCGGGGCCCGTGGGCGCATGGCTGGCGGACTTCCTGCTCCAGACCGTCGGCTACGGTGCCTGGGCGGTGGTGCTGCTCGGGGTCGCCTTTCTGTTTCGACTTTCGGGTCGGCGCTTGTTCGGGATCGCCGCGGTCGTGGCCGGCTCCGGACTGTTCTGGGCGGCGCTCTGCGCGCTGTCGCTGGTGCTTCCCACCCGGTCGGGGATGGAGTTCCAGGCGGGCGGCATGGTGGGCCTCGTGTCCGCCGAGACCCTGCGTGGACTCTTTGGCGAAGCCGGCGCTTGGATCGGGCTGGCGGGTGTGAGTGCCGTGAGCCTCACCGTAGGCCTTGGGGTGGACTGGCAGCGCATGTTCGGCACTGCGGCAACGGGCGTGGGGACGGGAGTGCCCGCGGTGGCGGGTGCCGGTCGGGCCATCGGGCAGCGGGCCGCCTCGGGAGCCCAGGGCCTCAAGGAGGCCGCCGCAGGCCTGTTCACCTGGCGCCGCCGCGACACGGCGACCGACTTCGACGATGAGACGGGCGTCTGGGACGATGAAACCGGCAGCTGGGTCGATGAGACCGGCAGCTGGGTCGACGAGACGGGCGTCGTTGACTCGGTGGTGCTGAGCAAGGCCGCGCCGCCGGCGTCGGTCGTGGTGGAGGAGGAAGAGTCGGTCGAGCCCCCCCCCCGCAGCGTCGCGGCACCCACCCGTCGTCGGTCGAGTCGAAAGAGCGGCCGGCTTCCTGCGCTGCCCATCGACATCGACAACGAGCCTTCGCTCGGCCCGCTCCCCCGTCCCACGCTTCGGCCGCCGGAGGCCCGGGCGTCGGACAAGGGCACGGCCAGCCCCACTGCGGTCGCCCAGCGCGACCTGGTCGAGGTCGAGTGGGAGCCGACTGCAGCGCCCATCCAGGCGCCTTCCGTGCGTCCCTCGGTGCAGCGCGACTCCTTCGCTGCCCGCCAGGCCCCGCCGCCCAGTCCCGTGAAGGCCACGGTGCCGGATGGGGACTGGAACCAGCCGGTACTGGAGCCGTCCACCCCGCGGCGTCCGTCCTTCCCGGATGCCTTCCACACGCCGCCGCCAGCCGACGACTTCGACCGTGCGCAGCCCACGCGTCCCTCCCTCGCACCGCCCCCGTCGGTGCCGGCTGTCCTTCGCCCTGCGCCGAAGGCTGCCCGTCAGTCCGCCCCGACCCCTGCGACCCCGGTGGCCGTGGCCCCTGGGGCGCTCGAGAGTGGCGGCGATGACCACGGCGGCCTCGTGATCGATGCCATGGACGACATCTCCTTCGAGCTGCCCCACCTCGGCCTGCTGGACAAGCACCAGCGCAGCGTCGCCCAGTTCGACGAGATCGGTCTGCGTGCCCTCGCCGACAAGCTGTGCGCCAAGCTCGAGGACTTCGGCGTGAAGGGCGAGGTCACCGCCATCCGCCCCGGCCCCGTCATCACCACCTTCGAGTACCTGCCGTCGGCCGGCATCAAGCTGTCCAAGATCAAGGCCCTCGAAGACGACATCGCCATGGCGCTGTGTGCCCTTCGCGTGCGCATCGTGGCCCCCATTCCCGGCAAGGGCGTGGTGGGCTTCGAGGTCCCGAACGAAAAGCGCCTCACCGTGTGGATTCGCGACATCCTGGCGAGCGACACCTTCCGCGGCAAGGAACGCGCGCTGCCCATGGCGCTTGGCAAGAACGTCGAAGGCAAGCCCCTGGTCGGCGATCTCACCAAGGCACCCCACCTGCTCGTGGCGGGCACCACCGGCAGCGGCAAGTCCGTCGGCGTCAACGCGATGCTGATGTCGATGCTCTACACCCGCACGCCCGAGGAGCTGCGACTCATCCTCATCGACCCCAAGATGCTGGAGTTCGAGCTCTACCAGGACATTCCGCACCTGCTGCATCCGGTCGTCACCGACCCTGCCCTCGCCAGCGCGGCGCTCAAGTGGGTGTGTGGCGAGATGGACCGTCGCTACCACCTCCTCGCCCGCTGGAAGACGCGAAACATCAAGTCCTACAACAAGAAGGTGAAGGCGGCTCTGGCGGACTGGAACCCACGCACCGCCCGCGAGCACGCCCCGAAGAACTGGCCCTCCAACGAGCCGCCTCCGCCGCCGCGTCCGCTGCCCTACATCGTGGTTGTCATCGACGAGCTGGCTGACCTCATGATGATTGCCGCCAAAGACGTCGAGGTGAGCATCGCGCGCGTCGCCCAGAAGGCTCGTGCTGCCGGCATCCACCTCATCGTGGCTACGCAGCGTCCCGAAAAGACCGTCGTGACGGGCATCATCAAGGCCAACCTGCCCAGCCGCATCGCTTTCCAGGTGCGCAGCAAGCTCGACGGCCGCATCATCCTCGACACCTCGGGCGCCGAAGCCCTGCTCGGCAAGGGCGACATGCTCTACCTGCCGCCGGGAACCTCGGAGCTCGTGCGCTGCCAGAGCCCCTTCGTCGACGACGAAGAGGTGCGCCGGGTGACCGACCACCTCCGGGCCCAGGGTGCGCCGGTGTACGAGGCCGAGATTCGCCTCGACGACGCTGACGGCGAGGACGACGAGGAGATCGAATACGACGAGCTCTATGACCTTGCCGTGGCCTACGTGGTCGAGCAGGGCAAGGCGAGCACCTCGATGATTCAGCGGCAGTTCAAGATTGGCTACAACCGTGCCGCCCGGATGATCGAGGTGATGGAGAAGGAGGGCGTCGTGGGTGCAGCGGATGGCGCGCGTCCCCGGAAGATTCTCGTGGGCGGCCACGTCGGCTGATTGCCCGCCTGAGCGTTATGCGGGGCCGTCTTCGGGGCGGCCTCGTTTGTTCTTGTCCGCCTGAATGCCGGCGCGTTTCGACCGTCGGCCCCGTGACCTGGCCCTCTGCCGCGTCCCCCTCCACATCACCTGGGAGGCCCGTTGTCTGTTCGCCGCGCCCTGTCGCTGTCCTTTGCTGCCTTGCTCGCCGTTGTCGCGTCCTCCGCGCCCATCTCGGTGGCCCACGCCGAGCCCGCCGACATCGCCACCGTCGACGACCTCGTGAATGCCCTGCAGGGGCGCTACAAGGACATCGCCAGCCTCCAGGCCAGCTTCGTTCAGGTGCAGGCCAGCGCCATCGCCGGCGAGGTGCGCAGCAAGGGCACGGTGCAGGTGAAGAAGCCCCGCAAGGCGCGTTGGGAGACCACAGGCGAACAGGGCTCCCTGTTCGTCACCGACGGCGCGAAGATGAGCATCTACACGCCAGCGATGAAGCAGGTCATCCAGATGAACGACATGAGCCAGGCGAGCAGCGGCAGCGTCGACATCCTGGCTCTGCTCGAAGACATCTCGAAGCTCGACGAGCAGTTCGAGGTCACCCTTGTCGGTGCCGACGACCCCGCCTCGAAGAAGAACATCGTGGTCGACGCCGTTCCCCGCAAGTCCGGCGGCTACAAGAACGTGCGGCTCGAGTTCGACCGCAAGTCCCTCGACCTCGCCCGCGTGGTGTTCACCGACAGCATGGGCGGCACCACCGACCTGTCCTTCTCGGGGCTGAAGCTCGACGTCAAGATCGACGACGGTGCCTTCGAGTTCACGCCGCCTGCCGGCGTCACGGTGATAGACGGCGGGGCGATGTAGCGTCGGGCCGTGAGGGGCTGGCGCGCGCTGGAGTGTCCGTGTCGTCCCCCGCAAGCCCCACCCCCGTCGAAGGCGCGCCTCCGGAGCGGGTCCACCTCATCAGCCTCGGCTGTCCCAAGAACCGCGTGGACAGCGAGGTCATGGTCGGCAAGCTCCGCACCGGTCCCTTCGAGCTGGTCGATGCCCCCGACGACGCAGATGTCATCGTCGTCAACACCTGCAGCTTCATCCAGCCCGCCACCGAAGAGTCCATCGACACCGTTCTCGAGATGGCGAAGTTCAAGGAAGGTGGACAGTGCCGCAAGCTGGTGGTGACCGGCTGCATGGTGCAGCGGTACGGCACGGCGCTGGAGTCGGAGCTGCCGGAGGTCGACTTCTTCCTCGGCACCGGCGAGTACCACCGCATCGACGAGGTCCTGTCCGCGCGTGCAAAGCAGGGGCCGCGCAGCTTCGTCGACACGCCGCTGTACATCCACGATGAGCTCGCGCCCCGGGTCAACAGCTGGCGTCCCCACAGCGCCTACCTGAAGATCAGTGAAGGCTGCAATCACCGCTGTTCGTTCTGCATCATCCCCACGCTCCGTGGTCGCCTGCGCAGCCGCACCATCCCCTCGCTGGTCACCGAGGCCGAGGCGCTCGTCGCCCAGGGCGTGGTGGAGCTCAACCTCGTGAGCCAGGACTCCACCGCCTACGGCCGCGACCTCGGCGATGGCACCGACCTCGGACAGCTCCTCCGGGCCCTCGCTCGCATCGACGGCCTCGCCTGGATTCGCCTCCATTACGCCTACCCCATCGGCCTTCCCGACAGCCTGCTGCGCGCCATCGCCGAGGAGCCGAAGGTGGTGCCCTACCTCGACATGCCGCTGCAGCATGCGTCCGGGCCCATGCTCAAGGCCATGCGCCGAGGTGTCACCCGCGCGGGCCAGGAGCGCATTCTCGACCGGGTGCGACGCTATGTGCCCGACATCGCCGTGCGCACGACCTTCATCGTGGGCTTTCCCGGGGAGACCGAGGAGGACTTCGAGGTGCTGGTCGACTTCGTGAAGCAGCAGCGCTTCGACCGGGTGGGTGTGTTCACCTACTTCCAGGAGGACGGCACCCACGCTGCCACGTTGCCGAACCAGGTGCCGGAGGACGTGCGGAAGGCGCGCCAGGCGCGGCTCATGGAAGTGCAGGCGGCCATCAGCAAGGCGAGCAACCAGGCCTTGATTGGACAGGAACGGATGGTGCTCGTGGACGGCCCTGCGCAGGAGGACGACCGCATCCTCGCCGGCCGGCTCGCCACCCAGGCGCCGGAAGTCGACGGTCAGGTGCTGCTCGACGAAGCCGACGAGGAGGTTCGCCCCGGTCAGCTGCGCCGTGTGCGGATCACCGCTGCAGCAGAGTACGATCTGGTCGGACGGGTGGTCGACGCACCCGCGCACGCCGAGGAGGGCTGAGACATGAACCGTCTGCTTGCAGGCATCGCCGCCATCGCCTGGATGGGTTGCGGGGGCGACAACACCAAGGCCATCACCGACGGCACCATCGACACCTCGGTGGAAACCGACGAAGACCCGCCGGTCATCGAGCATGAGCCCATCGACTCCGCCCAGCCCATCAACCAGGATGTGGGCATCGAGGCCGTGGTGACCGACGAGCTCAGCGCCATCGACACGGTGGCTGTGGTCTACAAGCGGCACGACGTGGAGAGCTGGAGCAGCTCGGTGATGGCCGAGAGCGACTCGGCGACAAGCACCTGGTCGGGGGCCATCCCGGGCTCCGACGTCAACGGGAGCAACATCTTCTACTACATCCACGCCATCGACGCGGCGGGCAACGAGAGCTTCTCTCCGCCCGATGGCGAGGCCAACCCGGCCAGCTTCCGGGTGAATCCCGACGGTTGAGCCCGGTGGCCGCGTGGTGTCAGCCGGAGTGGTGCCCGGCCGGGTGGCTGTGCTCTGGCTGACAAAGTGTCGCAATGCACGGTATCTGCGCGTGTCGCTCGGGCGGCGCTGGTGATAGTCCGGCGGCCATGGACACCCACAAGCCTGCATTCGAGCCCCACCTCACGCTGGTCCTGCCGGCGTACAACGAGGCCGACAACCTGCGCATCGGCCTGCCCAAGGCGGTTGCAGCCTTCTCCGCGATTGGCGTCGACTTCGAGATTGTCGTGGTTGACGATGGCTCGGCCGACCGCACCGCCCACACGGTCCGCTCGGCGGGCGCCGACGACCCCCGGGTTCGCCTCGTCCAACACCGCGCCAACGCGGGCTACGGTGCCGCCCTTCGCAGCGGCTTTCGGGCTGCACGCGGTCGGCTGGTGATGTTCACCGACGCCGACCTCCAATTCGACCTCACCGAAGTCGACCGCCTGCTCGCCCACGCCGAGGACTACGACATCGTCGCCGGCTTTCGGGCCCCGCGCCGCGACCCCTGGAACCGGCGCCTCAATGCCTGGGCCTGGGGACGCCTCGTCAACGCCACCTTCGACCTCCGCATCCGCGACGTGAATTGCGCCTTCAAGCTGTTTCGCCGCGAGGTGCTCGACGGTGTGGCGCTGCGGTCGGACGGCGCCTTCGTGAACACCGAGCTGCTGGCCCGGGCACGCGCGCGGGGATGGCGGATTCGCCAGGTGCCGGTGTCTCACTACCAGCGTCGCCATGGTGTTCAGACCGGTGCCCACCCCAAGGTCGTGGCAAGGGCCTTTGTGGAGCTGGCGGAGCTGTATGGCGACCTGCAGGACGCCCGCCGAGGGGTCCGTCGGGCGGCCGCGCGCACCGTGGTTCATCTGTCGGCGGTCGCGGCTCGCTAGCCTGGGCGTCCCGATGGGGCGTCCATGACAACCCCACGAGCGGATCTGCGACGGTCACATGGTCAGGGCTGCTGGCCGAGCAGCAGGTCCACCGCAGCATCCAGGGCGGCATCCGAGCCCAGGTGGGCGGCGGGGTCGTCTCCCAGCGCGATGGGCGGGGGGGCGAGGGGGTCGTGGGGCGGTGGCGTGAGGGCGTCGAGGTCGGCCAGCCAGCGGGTGCGGGTGGCCGCGTCGGGGGCGTTGGCCTCAAGCACGGCGCGCAGGCGCTGCTGGGGACCGGAACGCTGGACCTCGTCGACAGCGACATCAGGCATCAGCACGTTGTCCTTGTCGATGGTGCGTCCGTCGGACAGCCGGTAGGCCGCTGTGGTGAGCCGCAGCGCCCCGCCATCGTCGAACTCCACGATGGACTGCACAGAGCCCTTGCCGTAGCTCGGGCTGCCCACGAGGGTGGCACGGCTGTGAGCTTGCAGCGCCCCGGCGAGCACCTCGGCGGCGCTGGCGGAGTTGCCGTCGATGAGCACCGCCACGGGGAGGGTGAGCTCGTCGCCGTCGGCCAGGAGGGTGCGGCGGACGGCATCGCCGTTGATGGCGGTGCCGTTCCGGCTGCGATCCACCAGCCACCACCCCTCGGTGCGGCGCTCGAGCACGCAGTGCACCCGGCTGACCGCATCGCTCGGGAGGGCGACATCACAGCGATCGGAGCGACCCAGCATGGTGCGGCCGCCGTGGGCAAGGCCGCCAACGACACGGTGGTCAACACCATCATCCTCATCCTTCTCACCGACTACGCCGTCAGCATGGTGCTGCTCGGTTTGGGACTGTAGCTCTAGGTCATGATCGACAAGGCCCTGAAGCAGATCGATGACTGGCTGGACACCGCCCGGCGCTTCATCATCTTCGTGGGCCAGGCCCTGCGCGCGCAGCTGACCACCTTCCCGCCCCGCGACCAGCTGGTCAACCAGCTCGTCGAGTCGGGCTGGGGCTCGATGGGTCTGCTGACGATGCTGACCATCTTCGCGGGCCTGAACCTCTCGGTGCAAAGCTACGGCTCCTTCGAGCGCTTCGGTGGCCAGGACCTGCTG
>ENA-OWNT01000935-OWNT01000935.1-seawater-metagenome-genome-assembly--contig:-NODE-935-length-46529-cov-9.470400_pt1 | contig 46529 bp, 39 predicted proteins | sample MGYA00238136_ERZ651165 | MGnify/ENA primary metagenome ERZ651165 (study PRJEB26861, sample SAMN08777766) | seawater metagenome | isolation source: coastal seawater | place: USA: Florida | collected... | reverse complement strand
CGAAGCGTACTTCCGTACGCGAGGAGGGCAGGGCCAAGTTGTCGGCGAAATAGGCCGATGGATCGCCGTCCTAGAGCCGCCAGCGCCCGGCATCCAGCCAGGCATCCAGCAGCGACAGCGTCCCGACCAAGCCCGGCCCCACGTCGTAGGTGGGCTGAAAGGTGGTGGGGTCGTAGGGACGCTCCACCACGACGTCGAGGTCGAGGGGCTGACGGGGCACGGAGGCGTCCTCCACCGAGCGCTGCAGCTCCCCCACACTGGACAGCAAGCCCGCGCCGATGGCCTTCAGCGCGCCCTCCTCCTCCACCAGGCCGAACTCCAGCGTGTACCAGTAGACCCGGGTGAGACGCTCGATCTCGGCGTCCGATGCCACGGCCGCACAGCGCCCGAAGCGACGGCTGGTGGCCCGCAGCGCGGGGTGCATCAGGGAGGCGGCATGCCCGACCAGCTCGTGCACCACGTCGGGCTCCGGCGTGTAGAAGGGCTTGCTGGCGTGCCGGATGTACTGGGTGGACAGGAAGGTGGACTGCCCCAGGTGCCGAAGGAAGATGCGCGCGTCGACCAAGCCTGCCACGGGCTCCATGGAGAAGCCGTGGGGGTTGAGCTTGGCGTTCACCGAGGCGAGCTGGGGGATGCGGTCGACGGGGAGGTCGAGGGTGCGGGTCAGCGCCAGGAGATCGGCGGAGACGAGGCGCTCGTGGAGTGGGTCGAGGGTGGCGCGGATCTGCCGCCAGACACCGTGCTCCTCCTCGGCGTAGGGGGCATCGGGGACCGGGTCGCCTTGCCGGTGGTCGCGGGCGATGCGGGCGATGGCGTCGCGACGGGACCGGTAGACAGGGTCACGGAAGCCCGGATGGTCCGGATCGAGCGGAACGATGTGGTGGTCCATCTACGAGACCAGGACGGCGACGAGCTGGTCGTCGGTGCCTCGGAAGCCCGCCTTCACCGCCGCGCCGTCGCGCTCGATGACCGGCCGCTTGATGAGCATGGGATCCGCCGCCATGGCCTCGGCCCACTGGGCATCGGTCCACTGCTTCTTGCCCTCGGGCAAGGCCCGATAGCTGCCGCCGCTGGTGTTCTTCAGCGCCTTGGCCCCCAGGGCCGCGACCCAGGCCGCCACGCGCTCGGGCGCCACGGGATGGGCGCGGAAGTCGACGAAGTCGTGGGCGACGCCCCGGCCCTCGAGCCAGGTGCGTGCCTTCTTCACCGTGCCGCAGTTGGGGATGCCATACACCGTCAGGGCCATGTCGCCTCCGGGCGCTGCCCCTATCCAGCCACCGGCATGAACACCCGCCGCGACCCGTCCACCGGTACCATCCTCCCACCACGCCTGCTCCCCGAGGTCCCATGTCCTGGCTGTCCGTCCTCGTCGCCATGTCCCTGCCGTCCGTGGCGTGGGCCGGTCCCATCCCCCACCCCGACGGTCCACTGCCCCGCTTCGTCACCCCGGAGGCCGATGGGCGCTTCGCCGGCACCCTGCGAGCTGCCGACCTCAGCGCCAGCCAGCAGGCACGCCTGGCACGCCTCGGCGTCGAGCTCCGCCGGGAAGGGCAGCGCTTCGCCCACGTGGGCGACGTGTGGGCTGTCGACGGCAGCCTGGAGGCGCTCCGTGCCGCTCGTGACGCCGGCTTCGAGGTGGAGATCGCCCGTCGACTCGACCTGCACCCGTCCCCGCTGATCCAGACCGGCGCAGAGGTGCAGGCCTTCGACCTCTGGGCCGCAGGCCCCACACCCGCCGACGGCGCCACCGGGCACGGGCAGAAGATCCTCGACATCGACAGCGGCATCGACATCTTCCACCCGCAGTACTTCCGTGCCGACGCCGGGCACCACCTCTGGGTCGACACCGACGGCAACGGTCGCCTGGACCCGGGCATCGACGGCATCGACCTCGACGGCGACGGCAGCATCGCCGCATCCGAGGTCCTGCACCTGGCCCAGGCCCGTGCCTACGACTTCGACTGGAAGACCTACAGCTGGGACTACCTGTACGACTCCGGCGCCCTCGACCCAGCCCGGGACTGGCTGTTCATCGACACCAACCTCGACGGCACCCGGAACCGCTCCAAGGCCGATGGCTGGCTCGAGCGCGACCCGGCCTACGGCGAGCCCCTGTTCGTGCCCGACGATGCCGACCGCTCCGGCACCATCGAGGCGGGGGAGAAGGTCCTGCAGCTGGGCACCTCCATCATCCGCGCCGTGCGCACCCCCCTCCACACCTACGAGCGCGGCGTCGACCTCATCGACTACGTGGTCACCGCGGACATCGCGAGCCACGGCACCGGCGTGTCCGGCATCCTGGCCGGCGGACAGCTCCCCCGGCAGCGGGCCACCGTGGGCCTCGCTCCCGACGCCGAGCTCTACATCGCCCAGTCCACCAGCAGCGACGCCGCCCTGGCCGCCACCCTGCGCTGGGCGGAGGACGAGTCGGTGGACGTGGTCATCCACGAGTACGCCCCATGGACCGGCTTCGCCCTCGACGGAAGCTCTGCCGTGGAGGCCATGGTCGACGCGCAGCAGGCCGGCTCGATGGTGCACATCTGCCCGGCCGGGAACCTGGCCGACGCCGGAAAGCATGCCGTGGCCGCCGTGGACGCCGGCACGGTGCGCTTCGACTTCGAGGTACCCCAGGCCCAGTTCCAGCCGGGCCTCCCCTGGCAGTTCCTCTGGCTCGAGCTCCACGCCGATGCCGGGTCCGCCGACCTCGACGGGTGTCAGCTCACCGACCCGGATGGCGTGCCCTTCGACTTCGACCTGAAGGAGTGGGGCACCTACGCCGGCGACCACATCCTCTGGTCCTCCCAGACCCGCACCGGCACCGACCGGCCCTGGGCCACGCTGGTGCTCGAGTCGACCCAAGCCCTCCTCCCGGGCACCTGGAGCCTCCAGTGCACCAGCCCCGACGCCGACGGCCCGGCCTGGCACGTCTTCCTCAACGACTACTACAGCGGCTGGGGACGCGGCATCACCGTGCACGACGAGGTGATCGACAACACCATGGGCGTGCCCAGCACCTCCGCCGACTGCCTCTCCGTGGGAGCCTACGCGGGCCGCAAGGGCGACCTCGACGTGACGGTCGGGGAGCTGCGGAAGTGGTCCTCCCGCGGGCCCACCGTCGACGGCCGGCGAGGAATCGACCTCCTCGCGCCGGACGACCCCTTCTCCAGCGTGCCGAGCTACGCCTTCGACCCGTGGCTCGCGCCCTACGGCCCCTTCGGCGGCACCAGCGGCGCCAGCCCCCACATCGCCGCACTCTCCGCGCTCATGACCGAGCTAGACCCTTCTCTATCCGGCCTCGACGTGCGAGATCTGCTGATGGACCAGGCCGAGCCCTATGCGGGCGACCCGTCGCACGTCGGAAGCGGTAAGGTGCGGGGATACGCCGGCTTCTTCGGCTCCGAACCCAGCGAGGCGCCGGCCATGCGTCCGGAGCTGCTCGTGGAGGTGACCACCACGGACGACTGCGCGGTCGGCCTCGACCTCCCGGCCGACGTCCAGGCGGAGATCGACGTGGGCTACGACGGAACCATCGACCACCCCTGGGCCACGGAGCACGACCTCGCCGCGCTGCTCGACGCGGGCCCCACCGAGCTGCGGGTAGAGTTCGCGGTGGGCGGCTGGGTCGTGGGGGGAGGGACCGCCACGGTCGACCTGAGCTGCACCCCCGCGCCCACCCCCACCGACCCGACGGGCACGGAGCCCACCGAGCCCACCGACACCGAGCCCACCGACACGGACACCCCCGGCGACGACGACCCCTCCACGGGAGGGTCCGACGACGACGCCCAGGCCAAGGGCTGTGGCTGCGAGGCCGCGAGCGGCACGGGAGCCGGTGCCTGGCTGGCCCTGCTGGCCCTCGTCGCGCACCGCCGACGTCGGCGCTGAGGTTCAGCGCGTGCCGCGCACGTCGACCACGAAGCGCATGCGATCCTGGTTGCGCAGGGCACCGGCCAGGGCCTTGAACGGCCCGAAGCCGAAGTCGGTGGCCCGGGCGCTGAATCGGCCGGTGGCGTGGAAGCCATCCCGGTCGCTGATGGCCATGGGCACGGTGAGCTCGTGGTCCACGCCATGGATGCTGAGCACCCCCGTCACGTCGTAGCGGCCGTCGTCCCGCAGGCGGCAGTCACCGCCGCGGTAGCTGATGGACCCGAAGCGGTCGGCGTCGAGCTGCTTGGGTCCGAGGGCGTTGTCCAAGATCTGGGCCTCTTTGTGGGGGCCCACGGTGTCGGTGGGGTCGAGGCCCACCCGGCCCCGCGCCCCGTCCGGGTCGACCACCAGGCGACCCACGGGGAAGCGGATGCGGATGTCGCACGCGCCCGGATCATCCGGCGTCCAGGTGACGCTGCCCCGAAAGGTAGAGGGACTGAAGACATGGTCATGACCCAGGCCTCCACCCACCGTGTCCGGGTCGTTGAACACGGTGACGGCCAGGAAGCTGTCGGCCGGGTCCAGCGTGTAGTCCACCGGAGGAGCGGCACGAGGGGCGGGCGGGTCCACCTCGACAGCGGCGACCTCGGTGACCCGCTCGACGGGCGCCTCGGCGGGGACGGGGACGGGGACGGCGACGGGGACGGGGGCCTCCTCGGTGGGGGTCGAGCCCACGGTGCCCGTGTCGTCGAGCAGACCGGTGGCGACGAAGGAGGTGTCGTCGTCGCCCACCACCGCCATGGACGGCCCCACGTCAGCGACGCGGGCGGGGGTGCAGGCAGCGAGCAGCAAGGCGAGCAGGGCGGGCATGGGCCTCTCCGGACTGCCCTCACAGACCCCGCAGCCGCGTCAGGGCTTCGTCCCGAGCTGTCACGGCCCGGCACGAAGCTGCGAGGGTGGCGACACCCGCCTACAAGCCGAAGGCCTGCACCGCGTCGTCGGCCCACCCCTGGGGCCGCCGGTGGGGGTAGTCGTCGAGGCAGCGCTCGAGCTCGGCACCGCCCTCGCAGACCCAGGACTGGCAGCCTTCCCGCGCGCTGGGGGTGGACGTGCAGCTGCCGCGGTCCACCAGCACGTCCCACGCGTCGAAGAGGTGGCCCTGGAGGTTGCCGAAGTACTCCTCGCCCTCGATGGGGAAGGTGTTGTCCTCCGTGCCGTGCCAGTGGGTGTGGCTCACCGCGGCGCCCTCGCACCCTGGCAGCGGCAACCAGAAGTGCCCGCTCATCGAGTAGATGCCGTCGTAGTCGGCCGACCGCAGGCACCCGAGGTCCCAGCTGACCGAGGCTCCCAGGGAGAAGCCCGCCACGAAGAAGGTGTCGGCGTCGAAGCGGTCGCCGAGCTCGGCGCGGATCTGGTCGTGGAAGGCCATCTCGTCGCGGCCGCCGAAGGTGGTCGACTGGATGGTCCAGGTCTGGCCCTGCATGACGGGCGCCGCCACCATGGCGCCGGCGTCGAGGAAGGCCTGGGTGATGGTGTCGTCGTCGATGGACTCCTCGGCGGAGCCACCGGCGCCGTGGAGGTAGACCACGGCGGGGCCGCCCTTGTAGCCCCGGGGCTTGGCGATCTGGAACTCCCCGAGGTCGACCGTGCAGGTGCCCTTGGGGCAAGGGCTGCAGCCCATCGCCATGCTGGCCACCGCGAGCATCCCACCGACCACACCGACCCGTCCCATCCGTCCTCCACGCTGGGTACCTTGCCACGGGGAGGCCCCGTGGCGCGCATCGCGGTCATGTTTCCTTGCTCGGCCCTCCCGGGATCTCTCGACGGACGCCGATCGGCCGACGCCGTAGCGCACCTCGAATGTGCATCTAGCCATGGGTGGCCGAGACGCTCCACCGCCTACCGTCCACCAACCATGGCGAGCAGCACGACGAAGAAGCAGAGCACCGTGCCGCCGAGGGCGGACAAGGCCCCGAGGGTGCCCACGCCGGCCGACACCGCAGCCGCAGCCTCGACCGGCTGCCCGGAGGGCTCCCGCCACGCCACCGAGAAGGCAGAGGCGAAGCTCACCGCGGCGATTCCCACCCCGTACATGGACGTGAGCAGGGCCACCGCCATGGCCGGGCCGATGGCGGTCGGGTCCTCCATGGCCTGGAGCATCTGCACCAGCCCGATGAGGCTGCCGGTGACCCCCGAGAGCAGGCCGAAGGTGCCCGTGCCCATGCACACCGCCGTGGTGCGGGCGAGCTCCTCCGGGGTGCCCCCGGCGCGGCACAGCACCACGACCGCACCGAGCAGGCCGCGGAGGCCGAAGGCCGCCAGGGAGAGACCGCCGGTGAGCCCCAAGACGATGATGGCGGAGGGCGGGTCGACGAACATCCCCAGGCTGCCGCCCCCGAGGATGCCGCCGAGGGTCAGGAGCCCAGCGGTACCCAGCCCGGCGATGCGGGAAGGCCAGCCGGGAGCGGCGCGAATCGGTGCGGCCGGGGAAACGGGGAGCAGGTCCAAAGCATCCTCCAATCCGCCTCTTCGGTACTGGAGGGGCTCCGTTTCACCATGTATTGGCCAAGGGCGGAGCCGAGCCCAAGCGCCAACCTGTCCCGAGCAACCAAGGTCCTGACGGGCTGGCGGGCGTGCATCGATGCGAGCCTACCGCTCTACTACCTGCCCGGGCTGGACTGAGCGCCACGCCCAAACAGCGGCCCCAGCTCGACCGCTCCTCGACGACGCGCCGGCCGCGTGGCCCGCGCCCCACTCGTGCCACGCCGCACCACCGCGAGACGCCCCGCCCCCCGCACCGCTGCGACCTCCTCCTCGGTGCACCGCACCAGCCCGCCGGGCACGTCGGCCATGGGGCGGGTGAGGTGGTCGACGAAGCGCCAGGACACCCGAGCCCCGAACCGCCACCGCACGGTGCCCTTGGCCTGGGGCGCCTCGGAGAAGGCCGTGCGCTCGGTGCTGCCTCCCATGACGACCTCGGCGGGACCGAGCCGAACGGCCTGACGAGGGTGGATGTGCCCGCAGGCGACCCACCGCACGCCGGCCGGGAGGTGCTCGGCGCCGATGGTGTCGCGCTGGGCGCCGACGCGGAACACGAGGCCGGGCACCCGGCTCCCGTGGGGGGCCTGGTGGATCACGAGCAGGTCGACCCCGGGACCCGCGGCGGTGGCGGCCGCGGCCGCGAAGCCCTCGGCGGTGCGGACGAAGGGCACGAGACCCACGGCCAGCCGCTGGGTGCCCTGGCCGAGGACCCGGCGGGTGGGACGGTCGACGAAGCCCAGGGAGGCGTGGGGGAGCCAACGCCGGATGCCGCGCCGGTCGTGGTTGCCCGCGATGCCCAGCACCGGCACCCGCCGCGCGACCTCGGCCAGCAGCTCCCCGGCGGCCAGCATCCACCGGGTGGGCGGACGGGAGCGATCGAACACATCCCCAGCGTGGATGACCGCGTCGACCTCGCCCCGCAGGGCGGGTGCCAGGGCGGCACGGAGGGCCTCGTGGTGATCGGCGGCACGGCACCAGCCCGCCGGACCTCGAGTGTTCCACGTGGCACCCAGGTGGGTGTCGGAGAGCTGGAGGAGGCGCATGGGCTACCTTCTCATGCCGGGCGGACAGCCTCTGTCCGCCAGCCGAGCAGAGGAGCAGCATCTCCACGAACCCCGCCACCACCGAGCGCCTGGCCCGCTGGGCACCCCTGGCCGCCCGCGCCTGGATGACCACCCTGTTGGTCGGCCTCGCCGGTTGGTGGGCCCTCATCGCCGCGGTGCCCGCGTCCCGTCCGCACTTCTTCCCTGCCGGCACCCACCCGTCGTCGCTGTGGGCCTTCGCGGTGCCCGACCTCCTCGTGGTGACGCTGCCCACGCTGTACGCCCTGCGGCAGGTCGACCACGCCCCGGCCCAGGCCCGCTGGACGGCGTGGTTGGTGGCCGGCGCCCTGGGCTACTCCGCCCTGTGGTCCCTGGGGGCCTCGTTGTGGGCCTGGGAGGCGCCGCTGGGGCCGCTCGTGATGCTGGCCTGCGCCTTCTTCCAGACCGTGGTGGGCTGGACGCTGCAGCCCGTCGAGACCTGGTTCCGCCCCGCCGAGCCCGCCAGCACGGCCGTGCGCGCCCTCCGCACCCTCGCCGACGCCGTGCTCTTCACCGGGGCCTTCCTGGTGGTGGCTCCCGTGCTCCTTCGCCTGGTGGAGGACACCTACGGCCTGCCCCGCTGGCCGGCGCTTCCCCTCGCGCCCGTGGTCGCACTGCTGCTGGTGATGAACCTCGCCGGCTACCTCGCCGGCCTGCGTCTGGTGAAGGATGGCGACGGCACCCCCTTGCCCGTGGACACGGCCTCCAAGCTCGTGGTCACCGGCATCTACGCCCACATCCGCAACCCCATGGCCGCGGTGGGCATCCTCCAGGGGGTGATCCTCGCCGTGGCGCTGGGGTCGCCCCTCACGCTGGCCTATGCGCTCTTCGGCGGTGCCTTCTGGCACGGCTTCGTGCGCCCCATCGAGGAGGAAGACCTCGAGCGGCGGTTCGGCGATGCCTACCGTCGCTACAGCGCCGCGGTGCCCCTCTGGTGGCCCCGGCTCCGGCCATGGACGCCCGACGCGTCCTGATGACCTCGTGGCATGCTAGAGACGGTTCGCACCCCGTGCATGGAGTCGTGATGAAGCCCGTGTTGGTCGCCGTCGATTTCTCGGAGCTGTCCGAGCGCGCCCTGGTCTACGCCGTAGAGCATGCCAAGGGCACGGACCGGAAGATCGATCTGCTGCACGTCGCCCAGGCCGCGCTGCCCGCCCGCGCCGCCGCCCACGCGCCCCCTGAGGTGCTGGAGAAGATCCGCGAGGCCGAGCGCGCGGAAGACGACGCGGAGATGAACCGCTTCCTCGCTCTGCTGCCCGAAGACCGCCGCGGCAAGGGCATCATCCGCCGCGGCCCTGCCGCCGAGACCATCTGCGAGGTCGCGGGCGAGGGCTACGAGCTGCTGGTGGTCTCCACCCACGGCCGCACCGGCCTGTCCCAGTTCTTCATCGGCTCGGTCGCCGAGCGGGTCGTGCGCTTCTCGCCCATCCCCGTGCTCGTGGTGCGCTGAGGCATGGGCCCGGTCGTTCTGCTCCTGTGGCTGTCCGCCTGCGGGGGCAGCAGCGCCCCCCCGAGCGCCCCAGCCCCCGGGTCCGGCGACTCTGCGCTTCCCCGCGACCTCCCCGAAGGCTTCGTCTTCGGCGCCGCCACCGCCGGCTTCCAGGTCGACATGGGCTGTCCCGACGTCACGGGTCCCCACGCCGACGGATGCCTCGACCCGGCCAGCGACTGGTACGCCTGGGTCACCGACCCCACCATCACCGGCACCGACCGCCTCCACGTCACCGGCGAGCCCCTCACGGTCGGGCCAGGCATGTGGTCTCTGTTCGAAGACGACGTCGCCCGCATGCAGGCCGACGGCATGACCGGCTACCGGATGAGCCTGGAGTGGAGCCGCCTATTCCCCGGCGCCGCCGCCGAGGCCGCCACCACGGTCGACGAGCTCGCCCCCCACGCCGACCCCGCCGCCGTCGCCCGCTACCACGAGATGTTCGCCGCCTTGCGAGCCGCGGGCATCGAGCCCATCGTGACGGTCAGCCACTACACGCTGCCCACCTGGGTGCACGACGGCGTGGGCTGCCACCTCGACCCCGACGCCTGCGTGGCCGACGGCTGGGTGACGGGCGAGCGAATCGTTCCCTTGATCGCCCTGTATGCCGGCTTCGTGGGCCGAGAGTTCGGCGCCGAGGTCGACACCTGGTTCACGCTGAACGAGCCCTACGCCACCACCCTGGCAGGCTACGTCCAGCCTGGGGAAGATCGTTCCGCACCTCCCGGCTTGTCCCTCGACTTTGCCCGGGCCGTGTCCGTCGCCCAACACCAGATCGAGGGCCACGCGGCCATGGCCGACGCCCTGCGCGCGGAAGACACGATCGACGCCAGCGGCGACGGCACGGCCGTCACCATCGGCCTGGTGATGAACATGGTGGCCTTCGAGCCCGCCGACCCCACCAAGGAGGTCGACGTCCTCGGCGCCGAGCACGCCGACTACCTCTACCACCAGCTGTACTTCGACGCGGTCACCACCGGCGCCTGGGACGACGACGTCGACGGCATCCCCGACCGCACCCGCGCCGATCTGGCCGGCCGGCTCGATGTCATCGGCATCAACTACTACAACCGGGCGCTGGTGAGCGGCACGGGCATCTCCCTGTCCCAGGACCTGCCCCTCCTCGACTTCCTCCCCGCCTTCTCCTGGGATCCCTACCCGGAGGGCCTGGGGGTGGTGATCCGACGCGCCTCCACCTGGGGCCTGCCGATCTGGGTCACCGAGAACGGTACCCCCCACGTGGAAGACGACGGCACCGAGATCCTCGAGGGGCACCTGCGGGCGATGGTCGACGCGATGGACGAGGGGGCCGACGTGCGCGGCTACCTGTACTGGTCCTACATCGACAACTACGAGTGGAACCACGGGATGGACCTCCGCTTCGGTCTGTACACGTACGACGAGCAGACCAAGGAACGGCAGCCGCGGGCGGTGCTGGAGCGCTACCGCGAGATCATGGCCACCGGCCGGCTCGACTGACCCCCGTGCGCGACCCCCTCCGCGCACGCTTGGCGCTGTTCGCCTTCCTCTACGAGGTGGGACCGCTCATCACCCTCCACACCCTGTGGTTCGCGGACCACGGGATCAGCGCCGCCGAGGTGAGCAGCGTCTTCGTGCTGTGGGCCTTGGTGGGGGTGGTGCTGGAGGTGCCCAGCGGTGCCCTCGCCGACCGGATGGACCGCCGACGGGTGGTGGGGGCCGCGGTCGTCCTGCGGGGCCTGGGGGTCGCGGTGTGGATGCTCTGGCCGACCCTGGCGGGCATGGTGGTAGGGGCGGTGCTGTGGGCCATCAACGGGGCCCTGGCGAGCGGTGCCTGGGAGGCCCTGGTGCACGACGAGCTCTCCGCCATCGGAGAAGCCGACGACTACGGTCGCACCAATGCACGGCTGTCCCAGGCGTGGTCCCTGGGGATCTTCGTGGGAACCGCCGCCGCCTACGGGTTGCTCCAGGCAGGGGTGCCCCTCAGCTGGCTGGGCTGGCTCACGGTGGCGCTCCACCTGCCGGCGTGGCTCGCGGTGCGCTCGCTGCCGCCCGTTCCCATGGCCCACGACGAGGACGACGACGACGAGGGCGCCCTGAGTCTCGCGGCCTGGTGGCGCACGCTCCGCACGGGGGTGGAGCAGGTGCGGCAGCGGCCGGTGGTGGGGCGCCTGGTGGCGGTGGGCGCGGTGCTGGGAGGCCTGTTCCTGGTGGACGAGTACGTGCCGCTCCTGGGCCGCGTGCGGGGGGCGACCGATGCCCAGGTCGCGGGGCTGGTGCTGGTGGTGTGGCTGGGAGGCCTGCTGGGCAGCGAGCTGGCAGCCCGGGGGCATCGGCAGCCGAGCTGGCGGCCCGCCGCGGCCCTCTTCGTGGGCACCCTGGTGGCGATGGTGGGCCTGGGCGCCGGGCCCTGGTGGGCACTGCCCCTGCTCGCGGTGGGCTACGCGACCCAGTTCGTCGCTCACCTGTACGCCGACGCTCGGCTGCAGGACCACCTCAGCGACCCGGCCGGCCAGCGCACCCGCGCCACCGTCACCAGCGTACGAGAGCTCCTGTCCAACGGCGTCAGCACGCTGATCCTGGCCATCGTGGGCGCGTCGAGCGTCGGGGTCGACCCCACCCCGGGCCTGTGGGTGATGCTCGTGGCCATCGCTGGCGCCGCCCTGCTGGCCGCCGCCGGTGTCTTCTTCGACCGGTGCGGGCTTCTTCAGCTGGAGCTTCGTGGTGGGCGGGCGGTATGCCGACAGGCCGTAGCGCGTGGCCACCACGATGAGGTCGCCGGCGACCACGAACGACTCGACATCGGGGATGCGCCAGGCGTAGTCACCGTCGGCCCACAACCCCACCAGGCCGGCCCGCGTGCGGACGATGGCACCCAGTGGCCAGCTGTGCACCTCGATGGGCTTGCCACCCGTGAGCACTCTGCGGTCGCGGCCCGGCAGGCGCACCGCTTGTCCTTCGATGGGCCAGGCCTCGGGGAGCAGCTTCTGGTCGCGGGGGGCATCCACCGACCAGTCGTCCATCCACTCCGTGGGCGGGGTGGTCTCGCCCAGAGTGCCGCCTTCGAACAGCACCTTCACATGCTGTCCGCCCGCATCCACCGCGTACCGCCCGTCGGGGTCGACCGCGATGGAGGTCACGGGACCGGGCAGCACCAGCTTCACCTGGCGGTACCCCTCGGGCGTGGCACGGGCGATGTCCCAGCCCACCCCACCGAGCCACGAGCCGTCGACGTCGAGCGCCAGGACCGTCCCCGGACCCGGCCCCAGCGACCACTCGGGCGACAGCGTGCGGGCATTCTCCACGAACACCTTCATGGCGGGGTCGGCACCGAAGCGGGCGAGGTCGTCGCGGATGACACCCGGGCCGGGAATGCCGCTGCGCCAGCCCAGCTCGGCTCCTGTGTGGTCGATGTAGAACACCGCTGCGTCGTGGTCCTGGGGTGGCATCTGCTCGGGCCTGGCCACGTGGAGGTCGTCGGCACAGGCCACTCCAGCGCTCCGCAGCCGTCCGATCTCGTCCTTGAGCCACACCCGTCTCCCGCGGTCGGCTTCCACCAACACCACGGCCCCGAGGCACGCCGCGCCATCGTCGCCCCCCACGAACAGGCCCGGATGCATGCCCGGGAGCATTCGATACACAAGTGCCACGGGGCTGCCGGTCTGGAACTCCCCGGGAATCTGCCGATTGCTGATTCCGCCGAAGCTCAGGGCACCCGGCTCGGCCGGCACACGGGGCCGAAGCGACTCGAGCGCGCTGCCCCGGTACCCATAGGCAGCCACCGACACGAGGTCGCCCATCCGCGCCGCGCGCATGCCCTGGAATGTGCGCCACGCTTCGGCATGGGCCAGCACCGCGGGGTCGGTGGCTGGCACCCCACCGCAGCCCTCACCGTGGCGGTCGGCCTGCACACGTGCCCACGCCGACGCCGACGCCGGCACCTTCAGCGCCATGCACCCATCGGTGAGGTCGACACGGGTGGGCCGCAGCCCCCGGCCCGCGATGTGCACCCCTTCATCACTGTCGGCAAAACGGGGCCTGGCCACGGGCAGTGGCTGGTGGATGGGCTCGCCGTCTGGCCGCATCAGCACGAGCTCACCGGGCAGCAGCACGACCAGCCGACGCCCAGCCGGTCCGAACCGCGCATCCAGCACCGGCGCTTCGGTGCGCAGCTCGGCGATGCGGCCGTCGTCGAAGCGCACCGCCACCCGGGTGCGGATGGACAGCCCCGTGCGCTTGCTGGCCCACACCACCACCCGCTCGCCATCCACCCGCAGCTGCGCGGTGTTCGGCTCGACCCGGAGGTCGCCCACCCTCTTGAGCTTCGCGCCCTTCCCCGCCCACACCTCACCGGCGTGCGTCACCACCGCGGTGGCCCCGGTGGCGGGGTCTTCGGCATGCACCACCGAGATGGTGCGCAGCTTGGACGGCTTCAGCTCGGCCACCGGAGCCGCGGCGGCCACCCCGGACATCCCACCGCCGAGTACAAGCCCGCACACACCCCACACCAGCACGCCACGCGAGCGGCGCCAGAGGGCCCGGGGAGGGGATGCGGGTGCGTGCATGACAAGCTCCGTGGCGGATGGGGCACAGCGTAGGTGGCCGCTGTGGGCCCGACCCCGCCCGGGTGGGTTGATCCAGGCGGTGGAAGCGTCTATCGTCCCGCCGATGGAGGTGGGATGCTTCCCAACCGGTCCCCCGATGGTCCGACCCTACTGGCGGGCGCACATACAGCCCGACGCCCCGGTCGTGGCTTCCCGTTGATCTGCCTGTTCGTGGGTCTCACGGCCATCGCCTGCAGTGGCGACAAGGCCGGCGACTCCGGTGCTGCGGGCGACGCCGACTACGATGCTGACGGCTTCCCCGAAGCCACCGACTGCAACGACCGCGACAACACCATCTACCCGGGCGCCGACGACGCCTGGTACGACGGCGTCGACCAGGACTGCGCAGGCGACGACGACTTCGACGCCGACACCGATGGGCACCGGTCTCTCGAGTTTGGTGGTCTGGACTGCGACGACGCCAACCCCGACATCTCGCCCGACGCCACCGAGATCTGGTACGACGGCGTCGACCAGGACTGCGCCGGCGACGACGACTTCGACGCCGACCGCGACGGCTTCTCCACCGACACCGACGGTGGCGACTTCGACTGCGACGACACCCGCTCCGACGTCAAGCCCGGCGCCATCGAGATCTGGTACGACGGCACCGACGGCGACTGCGCAGGCGACGACGACTTCGACGCAGACGGCGACTCCTTCCCGTCCGCTCTGTACGCCGACGGCGGCACCGACTGCGACGACGACGACGACGACATCCACCCCGATGCCGTCGAGATCTGGTACGACGGCATCGACGGTGACTGCGACGGAGCCGACGACTTCGACGCCGATGGCGACGGCGAGGCCGCAGCGGGCGAAGTCGCCACTGGCTCCGACTGCAACGACACCGACCCCACCATCTACACGGGCGCCCAAGAACGCCTCGACGGCCTCGACTCCGACTGCGACGACGAAGACGACGTCTTCACCTCCGACCAGGACGTCCTCGGCAGCCAGGTCTTTGGTGAGGGCACCGGCGCCAACCTGGGCACCGTGCTCGCTGCCGGTCGCGTCAACAGCGACGACTTCATCGACCTCGCCGTGGTGCAGAGCGCCGACGACGGCCTCACCTCCGGTGGCTTCGGCGTCATCTACTTCATCGACGGCCAGAGCCTCGCCGAAGGCCCCGTGGTCGCAGCCGAAGGCAACTCCGAGGTCGAAGGCGGCTCCCTCACCCAGCTCGCCACCGGCTCCGTCGAGGCCGTGGTGCTCTTCGACGACTACCTGTCCGGCGGCTACCGCGCGCTGGTCGGCACCCCCGACCACACCGTCTCCACCGAACGCGTGGGCGCAGCCTGGATGGTCCAGAGCAACATCTCCACCTTCGCCACCCTCACCAACACCATCACCTCCAAGTGGCGGTTCATCGGCGAGGTCGACGGCGGAGACTTTGGCGCCACGCTCCTGGGCGACGCCGACTTCGACACCGACGGCGACGGCACCCGCGATGTGGTCATCGCCGCTCCGAGCGACGACGGCGGCCGGGTCTACATCTTCCAGTCCGACACCCTCAACGGTACAGACGGCGAATTCGTCGCCTCCGACGCCGACATCATCTTCACCGGCGCATCGGCCACAGGCGCGCTCGGCACCTCCCTGGCAGCCGGCGACTTCGCAGCGGGCGACGACGCCGACGACGACGGCGACGCCTGGCTCGTCGTGGGCGACCCCCTGGTCAACTCCGGCCAGGGCGCCGTGTACGTGGTGAAGAACGACTTCGCGTCCATGACCTCCGGCCCCATCGCCACCCAGGCCTCCACCACCATCCCGGGCACCGCAGGCTCCAACCTCGGTCAGGCCGTGGCAACCGGTGAAGCCCTCGACGGCGGCGACGTCCAGGAAGAGCTCATCGTGGGTGCGCCGCGGGCCATCACCCGTGCCGGCCAGCTCCAGTTCTACGATGGCTCCGCAGTCCACGACGGCGGCACCCTCAGCTGCACCGAGTCCGGCACCGGCCGCGACTGCTACCTGCGGTACACCGGCAGCGCCATCGACGGCTTCGCTGGCACCACCCTCATCTCGGGCCTCGACGTCACCGGCAGCGGCCTCGACGACGTCCTGGTGGGTGGCCCCGGCAACGTGCCCAACGGCTCGGGCTCGGGCGCCAGCTGGCTCGTGGCCGATGCCATCCCGTCCACCGGCCAGTCGCTCATCAACGCCAGCGCCACCTTCAACGGTGCATCCGCCGGCGACGGCCTCGGCTACGGCCTCACCATGGGCGACTTCAACGCCGACGGCAAGGCCGATGTGGCCTACGGTGCGCCGGGCCACGATGTCCTGTCCAACGAAGGCCAGGTGCGGGTCTACCTCTCCCACTACCCGGACTCCGCAGAGTGACCCTCCGTCTGCCACTCATTCTCCTGGTGTGCGCGGTCGCGTGCACCGGCAAAGACGACGACGGTCCGGTCGGCAGCGCGGGCCAGGACGAAGAGACTGGCGACAGCAGCACCACCGGCGACGACACCGACGACCTCCGCGGCGACTGTCCGGTCGGCATGGTGGAGATCCCCGCGCTGTCCGGTCAGCTCGGCGAGGGCGACCCCGTCCTTCAGGACCAATACGCCGGGCAGCAGGTCAACCTCACCAACATCGAGCTCGACGCCTTCTGCATCGACCGCTTCCCCTTCCCGGGCGAAGGCCACGAGTGGACCACCGACCCCCTCGACTGGGACCGCGTCGACGCCTTCTCCGCAGTGGCCGAAGCCCACGGACGCCGCCTGTGCACCGTCGCCGAGCTGATGCACGCGGCCGCCGGGTCGGAGAACTGGCGCTACCCCTACGACCGCCTCGAGTTCCGCGACGGCAAGTGTGAGCCCGGCGACCTCACCCCCACCGCCCCCATCGGCTCCTTCGAAGACTGCGAGAGCCCGTACGGCGTGCGCGACTTCCTCGTGCGCAGCACCTGGGCCATCCTCGACGACCAGTCTGGCGAAGACATCCGCGCGTTCTACTACACCGACACCGGCCTGCTCATCCCGGGCGGCGGCTACTACGCGGTGTGGGGTGGCTCGGCGATCCAAGACACCTTCTACGCCCCCAACAACTACGGCCTGCACTTCTACGGCCCGGGCGACCCCGGCTATGTCAACGAGTCGGTGCGTACCTGTGCTTCAGTGGGGTCGGGGTCGGCGAGCGCAGATGCCGCGTGGCAGGACGTCGTCGACAGTTTTGTGGCGTCGGGCGAAGGCTTCGCGGGCCTGTAGGACAGATTCTGTCCGACACTTGTGTCGCCGCACCGGCTACAACAGCATCACCGATTCGGGGCCCGTCCCCGCCTTCTCGACCGCCGCCCTCTCGGCGGCCTGGAGTCAACATGACAGTCAACAAGGTCATTCTCGTCGGACGCCTCGGCCGCGACCCCGAGATCCGCACCACCGCCAGCGGCAACTCGGTCGGCAACCTCCGCATCGCCACCACTGAACGCCGCAAAGACCGCGACGGCAACTGGAACGACCACACCGAGTGGCACACCCTCGTCTGCTTCGGCAAGACCGCCGAGACCGCCGGCCGCTTCCTGAAGAAGGGCCGCCAGATCTACGTCGAGGGCCGCCTGCAGACCCGCAAGTGGCAAGACAAGGAAGGCCGCGACCGGTACTCCACCGAAGTGGTCTGCAATGTGCTCCGCTTCCTGGGCAGCCGCGACGACTCCGGCGGCGGTGGGGGCGGCGGCTCCTACAGCGGCGGCGGTGGGGGCGGCGGCTCCTACAGCGGCGGTGGTGGTGGTGGGGGCGGTGGCTCCTACAATAAGCCCGCCGGCGGCGGCGGTGGCGGTGGTGGTGGCGACATGCCCTTCGCCGACGACGACATCCCGTTCTAGGTCGAGCGGGCCCCTCCGTCGCCTGCGGCGCCACCTCCCCCTGAAGGAGGAGGACGCCGGAGGTACCTGCGAAGCAGGCGGAGGGGGCCCCTACAACCGACCCCGCATCGCGTAGTACACAATCGCCAGCACCTCTCGGTGCGCCCCGTACGCACGGTACTGAAGCGGCGAGTCCACGCCCACCGTGTCCACCGTCTCGAAGTAGCGGTCGAACACCCGGGCCACCCGGTGGGTGTGCCAGGCGTCGCTCACCACCACGATGTGGCGAACATCCGCCAGCTCCGCGGCAAAGCGTGCGTTCTCCTCGGTGGACGTCGACCGGTTCTCGATGCGAATCGCCGACTCCGGCACCCCTGCCTCTATCGCACGCATTGCGGCCACTTCGGCCTCACTGGGCGGGTTCTCGCCCACACCACCCGTGAACACCAACAGCGGCGCCACCCCATCCTGGAACAGCGCAATCCCACGGTCGGTCCGTGCCGCCAGACAGTCCGACGGCACCCCACCAGGGTCTACCCGGCAGCCCGCCACCACCACCGCGTCCACCGCCGCGACGGGTGGGTCGGCGTGCCCGAGAACATCGAGCGACAGGGCGGTCCCACTCCAGAAGAGCCCCCCCGCCACCGCGAGGCCCACCAGGTGCTTGGGCTTCACGGGCAGACGGGGTCGACCCACACGGCCGCGTTGTCGGTCTCGTCGCATTCGTCCTGGTCGCCGGCATCGGTTCCTGTGCCGTCGTCGTCCACCACCACCTTCAGACCATCCGTGCCCAGCTGGTCGACCGTGAACGCAAACGAGATGCTCTCGGTCAGCTCACCGCTCACCACGCCCGCCGTCCACACCTTGCGCTCGATGAGCGTGAGAACACCGCCGTTGTCGGCATAGAGAGACACACCCACGTCCGCTTCGGAGTCCACACCGCCCTCATTGGCCAGCGTGACCGTGGCCTCCACCGCACCACCCGGCTCACAGCTCGCCGCACACACGTCGACGAATGCAGGCAGCAGGTTGAGCGCCGCCGTGTCCACCGCCGGACGCGCCCGGTACACGTTGTACACCTGCCACCACGGCGTGGGCGTGGCCGGCACCGAGCCATCCGGGTTGATGTTGGTGACCGCGAAGTCGTGGGTGTGCCAGGTGGGCCCCGACTTCATCCACCCCGAGCCGTTGTGGCCGAAGACCGTGATGCCCGACCAGCCGCTCATCCAGTAGTTGTTCGACCCGATGACAATCTCGGCAGAGCCGTCGTTGTCGATGTCGGCCACCGCTGGATACTCCCAGAGCGTGCCGCTGGCGTGGCCCGTCTGGCTGAACCGGATGCTGCCGGTCGAGCCATCGAAGATGTAGAAGGTGCCCTGGTCGGCGTAGAGAATCTCGTAGACCGCGTCGCCGTCGACGTCGTAGCCCGAGCACGCTGCAAGCCCCGATGAGTCGTCGATGCTCTGACTCCACACCAGCGTGCCGTCGAGCTCCACCATCTGGAACAGGTTCGACGACGCCCACGCAATCTCCGCGTCCCCGTCGCCGTCGTAGTCGGCCACGCACGGCGCGCCCGGCTGGCTGGCGCCCACCGCACGCTTCACGAGCTCGGTGCCGTCGTGGTCGTAGACACCGATGTAGCCGCCCCCAATCATCACCACCTCGGCCTCGGGGTCGCCGTCGTAGTCCACCACCGCCGCCCAGTGCCCATACGACCCGGAAAACGTCGCCGTCCACAGCAGGCTTCCGGTGCTGGAGTACACCCGGTCGCCCGCGATGATCTCCTGGGTGCCGTCTTGATCGAGGTCAGCAGCGGTGGGAATCCAGTACGGGATGTAGGCGCTGCTGGGACCCATTCCGGTCAGCTCGGTGGCCCCGGTCGCGCCGTCCACCACCACATCCTGGGCCAGCACCTCGGGCGTGCCGTCGGCGTCGAGGTCCGCGACCGCCACCTGCGGGTAGGTGGCATACGACGAAGACACCGTGGTGGAGGCCGTCCACAGCACCGAGCCATCGCCTCGGTAGGCGATGGGCCGGTTGGCCGAGTCGATGGCCAGCACATCGGTCCAGCCATCACCGTCTGCGTCGGCCAGGGCCACGCCATGCCAGGGGTTCACGCCAGACACCGACCACAGCTCATTGCCCGTCGCCCCGTCAAGCACCACCAGCACGCCGCCCGACGAGTAGTAGTAGTCGTAGTCGAAGGCCACCGCGACCACCACCGGGGTGTCGTTGAGATCCACCGTGCCATCGGCGTTCGTGTCCACCAGGTGGCCAACGGTGGGCACGCTGATGACCTGTCGGGTGCCGGCGGACGAGGACAGGTTCGACCACTGCCACTCGATGGTGACGTTCCAGGGGTCGGTCACCACCACGTCGGGCGCCAGACAGGTGTCGTCGACCGGCACCGAGCCGGCCATCGCCGAGTCGGCTTCGCACGCTTCATCCACGCAGTCCGCCACACCATCGCCGTCGGAGTCGGGGAAGCCTTCGTCGATGTCGCCGTCGCCGTCGTCGTCCACTCCGTTGCACTCTTCCACAGGCGGCGCGATGCCACCGCCCGTGTCGTCGGAGCCGGTGTCGTCTTCGACCGGGTCGTCGGTGTCGTCGGGGGTCTCGGTGGTCTCGGAGCCCCCCTTCTCGGTGCCATCCTTCGGGCTGAAGTTGTAGTCCGAGCAGCCCACGAGGGACAGCAAGCCCACGCCCACACCCCACCCAATGCGTCCCATCAGCATCACACCCTCCCAGCGGCCCGACTCGGTGTCGCGCACGGGCAGAACCTACCGCATCTCATCCCCGAAATGAGCCTGCGTCTGGCGTGGAACGCAGCGTGACACCCCGGCAGTCGATCGACTATGGTGGCGGGAAAGGTCTCACTGCCGCGGTGATGCGGAGGCCTCTGGACGTCATATGCCCCTCTCCGAGCCCACTCTCACATCGGGCCTCCCGGCCGTCTCTCGCCTGGTGTCTCTTGGCGCGGTGCTCGCGCTCACGGCATGCGGCGCTGGATTCGGCCTCCAGAAGATCGATGAATCCCTGCTTATCACCGACTCCGGCAGCTTGAACGTCGGGGGCGACGACGGCGGCGGCGACAACGGCGGCGACACCGACACCGGCCTCACCGGCTCGGGATCCGGCGGCAGCGGCTCAAGCGGCAGTGGTTCCAGTGGCAGTGGTTCCAGCGGCAGTGGCTCCAGCGGCAGCGGCTCCAGTGGGTCGGGCGACTCCGGCAGCGGCTCCAGTGGGTCTGGCGACTCCGGCAGCGGCTCTAGCGGCAGCGGCTCCAGTGGCAGCGGTTCCAGCGGCAGCGGCTCCAGCGGCAGCGGCTCCAGCGGCAGCGGCTCCAGCGGGTCGGGCGGTCCCACCGATGCTGATGGCGACGGCTATGACTCCACCACCGACTGCAACGACTCCGACGCTTCGGTGCACCCGGGTGCCACCGAGATCTGCGACAGCCGCGACAACGACTGCGACGGCCTCATCGACGCCGACGACTCCAGCCTCAGCGGCGGCTCCACCGGCTACCGCGACGCCGATGGCGATGGCTACGGCAACAGCAGCCTCACCGCCACCATCTGCAGCGAAGGCAGCGGCTACGTCTTCACCCCGGGCGACTGCGACGACACCTACTCCTCGGTGAACCCGGGCGCCGCCGAAGTCTGCGACGACGGCCTCGACAACGACTGCTCGGGCGTCGTCGACGACAGCCCCTCCTGTGCGATGTCGATGTACGGCGGCTTCGTGCTGCTCTACGGCTACAGCCAGTACACCGCCGGGTCCTACAACTGCGGCCTGCTGTGGAATGTCACCGGCACCGAAGACACCTCGGTCTGCCCCACCTGCGACTTCGCCTTCGACGTCTCCGCAGTCTACGACTCCACGGCCGGCTTCAACGACGGCTCGTGCTCGGGCATGACCAGCTTCACCGCCACCTGGGCCTACGACAGCAACTACTACGGCAGCACGCCCTACTTCCTCGAGTACTACGGCGGCTCGTGGTACCCCGTCACGTCCAACGTCATCTACGACGCATCCACCGGCTACTGGGCCTGGGGCGCTGGTGTCCTCGACTACCCCTACTCGTATTGGTTCTCGACGTACTACTACACGTACTACCAATACATGGTGGCGTACACGTACTGAGCGCCTCGACGCCTCGATCGGAGCTCCGATGAACCGCACCTCTGTCTCCATCCTGCTGCTGGTCGCCACGGGATGCTCCGGCAGCCTCGATGTCTTCCCCGAGAAGGAAGTCGAAGACACCGGCGTGTACACCTTCGACCCCGGCAACACCACCGACACCGGCTTCACCGGCGACAACGGTGGCGGCTCGGGCAGCGGCTCCGGCTCGGGCAGCGACGGCGGCTCCGGCTCGGGCAGCGATGGTGGCTCGGGCAGCGACGGCGGAGACACCTCGGGCGGCGACACGTCCGGTGGAGACACCTCGGGCGGAGACACCTCGGGCGGAGACACCTCGGGCGGAGACACCTCGGGCGGAGACACCTCCGGCGGCGACTCTGGTGGCTCCGGCTCCACCGGCGGCGGCTCCACTGGCGGGTCCACCGGCATCACCACCGCCAATGGCCAGTACGTCCTCCAGCAGGCCGTCGGCGAGTACTACCCCGGCTACTACCCCTGCCAGTTCGTCTTCGACGTCTTCCTCACCACCTCCAGCACCTACTGCCCCGGCTGCGACTTCGTCCTCACCGGCTCGTTCAGCTACGACTCCAGCGCCAGCTCCCTCGGCGCGTCGTACTGCGGCTCGGCATCGAGCTTCACGGCCACCCTCGCCCACGACTCCGACTACCTCGGGTCGGCCCCCACCGCGCTGTACTACGACCCCTACTACTTCGCGTGGTACCCGCTCGACTACAGCGCCTCGTACACGGGCACCAGCTGGTCGTGGGACATCGGCTACAAAGACTACGCCTACGGCTTCTGGTACTACTACTACTACACCAACTACGGCAGCTTCAGCGCTTCGGTGTACTGAGCCAGAGCCCACCGCAACCGGTTGGGGTCTTACTTGACCTCGACCTTCGCGCCCGGGGCCAGCTTGAAGCACGTGGCCCTACCTTGCCGTGCCCGCGCCAACACCGCCGCCGGGTTCACCCCCGCCTTCATCAGGCTCTTGCGGGTGCGGTGGATGAGCACGTTGAGATCGGTGCGACCGCGGCTGTTGTTGCCCGGCCAGATGCTCGACAGCAGCGCATCATCGGGGATGAACTCACCCGGTTCGTAGGCGCCCGGCGGGCTCAGCAGCGTGGCCAGCAGGCGTGCCCGGAGCTCGGGAAGCGAGACGGTCATGCGGTCGCCGCCCGCGAAGCCCAGGTGGATGCGCCCGCCGTTGGGCAGGAACTCGAACAGCACTTCGGTGGGGTGCGGCGACCGGGGCCGCAGCTGCGTGGAGTCTTCGCCGCCACCGCTGGCATCTTTCAGTGTGATGTGGGCGTGGCCGATGGAGATGCGGTCGTCGGAGTCGATGACCTCGACGGCACCGGGCTGCAGGGCGTCGTCGTTGAGCGTGGCCGGCACGGTGAACTCGGCCGCCATGCCCCCTTGCACCGGGTAGAAGCACACCGCCGCCGCGGGCCAGCCTTCCACGATGAGGTCGTCGGCCTCTACGCCACCGATGATGAACGGCAGCTGGCGCAGGCCGTAGCAGTTGCCATCGGGATGCACGACCACCCAGGCTGGCTCGGGCCGACGGTGCCGGCGGTCGAAGGGCGAGTGCACCATGAACACGCCGCCCGGCACCTCGATGGCCTGGCCGTGCCGCACCAGAGTCTGACGGTCGACCCGCCGCCCATCCACACGGGTGGGGTTTCGACCCAGCGCGATGAGCTCCAGCCCGCGGGTGGTGGGCGTGACCAGCGCGTGGTGATGGCTCGCGCGGGGGTCGTTCAGGACGATGTCGCAGTCCTCGCGCCGCCCCAGCAGCACGCCTCGCGCGGTGACCCGCAGCCGCGCCCCCGTGTCGCGAACGAGCCAAACACCCGGGCGATCTGCTGACATCCCTGGATTTCGCATCGCTTCGCCTCCCGTGGCGTCCGGCCCCCGTATCCCACCACCCGTGGTCCCGCAGATTTCCGTCTCACCACGCCACCCGCGGGCTCTCTCCCCAACGCCGGGGTACACCCCCGGCCGCCATCCCCCCAGTCTGCCGCCGGTACGCGCCCGTGCTCTTCAACTCCAAGATCTTCATCGCGTTCGCGGCACTGGTCTTCTTCGTCTTCTACCCCCTGTCCCAGCGCGGGAAGATCTACTTCCTGCTGCTGATGTCGTACGTCTTCTACGGCTTCTGGGACCCCTGGCTGCTCTCGCTCATCATCCTGTCCACCATCGTGGACTGGTTCTGCGGCAAGGGCATCGACACCGCCAAAGAAGACGACACAAAGACCAGAAAGCGCTGGCTGTCGCTATCGCTGGCCGTGAACCTGGGCCTGCTGGGCTTCTTCAAGTACCACGACTTCTTCGTCAGCGAGCTCATCCAGGCCGTCAATGCCTTTGGCGCCGACATCGAGCGCGACCGCTGGCTGCTCAACCTCGTGCTGCCCGTGGGCATCTCGTTCTACACCTTCCAGACGATGGCCTACACCATCGACATCTACCGGAAGGAAATCAAGCACGAGCCCAGCCTGGCCCGCTTCGCCCTGTACGTCTCGTTCTTCCCCCAGCTCGTGGCCGGCCCCGTCGAGCGCGCCCCCCACCTGCTGCCTCAGTTCCGGCGGCCCTTCCGCATGTCCCGAGAGATGGTGCGCGAGGGCATCTTCCTCATCATGCTGGGCTTCGTGAAGAAGGTGGTCATCGCCGACCGCCTCGCCAACTACATCGAGCCCTACTACAAGCTCGACCGCCTCGGCCACGACATCACCAGCTTCGAAGCGGCCATGAGCCAGCTGCTGTTCACCACCCAGATCTACGTCGACTTCAGCAGCTACTCCGACATCGCCATCGGCCTGGGCCTCCTCCTCGGCTACAACATCCGGCCCAACTTCAACCTGCCCTTCGTGGTCCCCAGCATCCCCGAGCGGTGGCGTCGCTGGCACATTTCCATGAGCCACTGGTTCCGCGACTACATCTTCATCCCGCTCGGCGGCAGCAGAAAGGGCAAGGTCCGCACCCAAGCCAACATCATGGCCGTGATGTTCCTGTCGGGCTTGTGGCACGGCGCCAGCACCACCTTCGTCGTGTGGGGCCTGCTCAACGGCCTCACCATGGTCACCCACCGCCTGATTCGCCGCCCGCTGCGCTTCCTGTCGGGCCTGGCCAACAGCAACAAGGTGTCCGAGCGCATCTACTTCTACATCTGCTGCTGGAACACCTACTGCACCATCGCAGCCATCAACATCTTCTTCCGCTGCCCCGACTGGCCCACCGCGCGCACCTACGTCGACGCCATCTTCCTGCGCGGCGGCACCGAATACCTCGCCATGGTCTTCGACCCCGCGGCCTGGCCGTCGGACTTCATCTACGGCGCGCTGTTCACGCTGTTCGTCTTCGGCGCCCACGAGTCGCAGCGCTACTGGAAGACCAAAGAGTGGCTGCTCGCCAGCCCCTGGCGCTGGGGAACGGCCAGCCTGGCGATGTTCTGGGCGGTCATCACGTTTGGCATCAAGGGCCCGCAGTTCATCTACTACCAGTTCTGATTCTGATCGAGAATGCCGACTACCACGCCGCTGGTGTGCGGCCTGTACGCAAAGCTGTACGCAATGCGGGTGTCACCCGGCCTTTTCTCGCGCCGGGAATTCGAGCACACGCCCGTCGGGAATCACGCCTAGCCCGGCCTTTTCGATGGCACGGCGCCGGTCGTCGGCGGAAACGGTGCGGTAGTGCTTCAGCATGACCTCTGGAGAGTGACCAGCAATCGCAGCGGCAGTACCGATGTCGACCCCAGCACGCGCCATGGCGTCGACCGCAGCACGCCGCAAGCCGTAGGGGGTGAACCGCGTCACACCCGCCGCAGCGCAAGCGATGCGGAGTGCATGAGGGCCCAAGTAGCTGTCAAACGTGGAGCGCTTGCAGGTGAGCACCCGAGCGCTCGGGTCAGCCGCTTCGGGGCGATGGACGGCGAGTGCGCGGGCGGCATCCGCGGACAACGGAACCGTGCGTGCGCCCGTCTTCCCGTCGAGGACGACCAGCTCTCGGTCGAGGTCGACCCGGTCCCATGTCAGGTCGCGGACCTCACCCGGACGGCCTCCGGTCGCGTAGAGGATGACCACGGCGAGGCGCGCCCACCCTTCGAGGTGCTCCAAGACCGCAAGCACTTCCGAGGGACTCGGGGTGTGGCGAGACCGGACGGGGCGGACGTCGACCCGCACGGTGGGCAGCGCCACGGACGGAAGACCGGCGAGATCGAGGTACCACCGCCACGCGGAACGGATGACCGAGATCTCTTGCTTCACGGTCCGGGGAGCCCCACCACTTCGCAATCGGAGGTCGCGGTAGCGCTCCAGGTCGACCCGTCGCAGTCGCTTGACTCGGCACCGGGCGATGGGTGCGCCGACCACATGGCGAGCGCATGTCAGGTAGATGCGCACCGTGTTGCTCGACAGGTCGCCTCGCCGTGCCTGTTCTGCGCTCCACGCTTCCATGAGGTCGAGGACGGTTCGGATGTCGTCCGCGTCCGCATGGCTGGAGGGGTCGTCCGTGGGGCGCTCGGACACAATGGCGAGCACCTCCCGTTCCACCCGCTCCGCACTTGCCCAACCGCTCCAGACGGTGGGGCGCTTTCGCGTGGTGGGGTTGTAGGCCGTGGCTTGCCAGTACCAGCGGCCCCGGTCGTCGGGACCCCGGACGGCCCGGACCTTCACCCGCTTGCCGATGGCGATGGTGGCCGGTCGACCGGTCTTCCCCTTCTTGGAGACACGGGGCATCACTCACCTCCCTTTTGGGACTGGGGCGAATGCTCCAGGGATGCCAGGCCCCGAGCGAGGGCGAGTCGGATGACAGCGGACCGTGTGATGCGGCCGACCGCCCCGAGGTCGGGGTCAGTGGCGAGGATGGGGACCAGGGCGTCGACCCGTTGGGCGAGGGTCGATGGGACGCGAATGACCAGCTGGACGTCGTTCATGGGAACCTCCGACGTGCAGTCTAGTTGCATTGCAGGCGTATGTCTAGCGGTGTTGCGGGATGGACGGAAGCAATTGTGACACTCGCCTCGCAACCACCGCGGCTTCCTCTCGTGTGACAACACTGAGGTGTCGACTGTTCATCAGTACTTGGTACGCCTCCACGTCGCTGACTGAGTGGTCAAAGGGCACATAGTCAGTGACTTCTCCTGCAGTGGGCGATGGTGGCACAGGCTTGCCGTCTCGACCCAGGAGGGTCGGGGTGTTGAAAAGTTCAGGTCGGAAGATTGATACCTTCCACATTCTCTTCTTGTTCGGAGCATAGTGATGAAAGCTCACTTCTACTTTTTCCATTTCTATTATCCATCAAAATGGTTGCGTTAATACTCGCCGCGAATCGGCCAGCCCACCCTCTTAACTCGTATGCGATGCATCCGCAACCGAACACCACCTTCCTGTTGCTCGCGCTCCTCGCCTTTCCCCTGCTCCTCGGTCCGACTCCGCCGCATCGGGGCCAGCAGGAGACACGTCTCCTGCCATCAGTCGGGCCAGTTCCCCCACAGAATCCACCGGCTCCGAAGCAAGGCAGGCAGCGACACTGAGGTCGACACGTTGCCCCGGTCCGTGACCGGTTCGGTCGAGGACGGCAAGGGCTGCCCGAAGCGCGATTCGTTCGTCCGGGCTGTCGAGGAGGTCTGCCAGCCTCGCAGCAGCGTTGACGGCGTGCACTTCAAGCACAAGCCGGGCGGCTCGCTGGGCATCGGTGGCAAGCGTTGCGACCGTGGACCGATAGCCTTCCGTCCTCCTCCAGCGGAACACCGTGGCCCGGTGAACCCCCATCGTGCGGGCGATGTCGTCGGTCGTGTGGCCCATGGCCTCCAACGTGGCCGCCCGCCTCTGGCGGCAGGTGAGGGTCGCAATCGGTTGCAGAGCGGGCTCGCTCAACTGAGCCCCTCCCCGATGGGGGTGCTCCAAGGTCTCGACGGGTCGCATTTCTACCCCCCCTATCGTCCGAGATTCTCACGAATACCCGGACACAAGCCATCACCGAGAACAGCATAGTCACTGCGCTTTGGGCCTTGATTGGCGTCGGGCACTCCAGTTTCTACCGGACATTTTCCCGGAGCGCGCGCGAGGGGCGAGAAGCGGAGTCCGCTCGCTCGACAGTCCGGGGGGAGGGGTACATCCGAGCTATCGGATGTCTGAATGCGCCCGCACCGCCTGTGGGAGAAGCCCGACGGGTCGAGGTCCCCCGGTTCGGTCGGGCCAGTCGGGCCAGGCCCCGCGCACCAGCTTCCGCGCCACCCAGTCCGCGCCGAGAGCTGCCGCTGCATGCGCCTTCTCGACTCGTGCACCACCCGCACCACTACTTCGGACCACAGACCAGTGTCATGGGGTGTCCTTGGAATCCGAATCGGACGTCCCCCCAAAGGGGATTGGGTGGTGCAGGTGGTGCAGGTGGTGCGATGATTGAGACGTCCCATGGATAGAGGATTGTCGAGCCCATCTCCAGTGGTGCACCTACGCCCGCACACGGTGCGTTCACCGGTTCGGATGGTGCGGGTCCACATGGCCCCCTCCCAGCTCACCGGTGCCGTACTGAATCCCCCGGTCGAAGTGCCGGGCGGCATCGTCGGCGGACAGCCCCGCAGTGGTCGCAGCGTCGAGGACTGTACTTCGGTGGCCACGGATGGCCCGACCGAGCCTCACTCCAAGGTGAAAGGTGAACACCGACCGCCCCACGCCCTCGGGACGGCCTTCCCCGTCGGGGTAGCCACCCGCCGGCATGGCTCGGAGTCGGGACACCGCGGATCTCCAGTCCGCCCCGAGCGTCACTCCACAGCGGTCTCGGAATCGACGTCCGAGGACAAGCTCCGTCGGCGACAACACCGGGGGGGCTTGGTGGCAGTTGGCCTCCTTGGGCTCGGAGTCGAGTTCCAACCACTCTGCCAAGTCTTCAGAGTGGTACCCCCCACGAGACTCCAGGTGGGCGAGCAACGCCACCCTGCGTCGCTTCGGGTTCCATGAGCCGGGCAGCCGCAGCAATGCAGCAGGGTGCGTGACAGCCCGGTCTGCGTCCAGACGGACGGCCAAAGCCTTCGACAGCCGTGCACACTCCCCAGGCGGAGACGGTTCGGACAAGATCCAGTAGGCATGCACACCGCGACCCGTGAGGACCACAGCCGACGGCGCGAACGGGATGCCATCGATTCGGGCTTTCGCTTCGTGGGGGTCGGTGTCGAGGTCTGCCCACACCACAGAACCGGGCGCCGCGTCTTCCGCGCGACCCGACCGGATTGCGAGGCGGGGCAGGACCCCGAAGTAGGCCGACAGCCCGTGACGTGCCGTCCACCGGAAGAGACCAGGCAGCCTCGGGAGCGCGTCCTCCAGGGACCACCAGCGGCGGGCGCTGGCTTGCCTGGCCTGTTCGGGGGACCCCACTTGGGGTCGGTCCGGGTAGAGCGGGCGGACCTCCAAGTAGCCGGGCGCGTCGTCGAGATTGCCCCACAGCGCCCGGAGGAGCTGCTCCGCTTGCTCGGGGTGAGTCGAAAGGCTCACGAGTCACCCCACGGCTCGTCGGCTGGCTGTGGTGCTACTGGAGGCGCGTCGAGGGCGAGAGAGACGGCGTGTCGGGTGAAGATCCAGCACCGAACCCGCCCACCGCCCGTGATTGTGACCGTGGCGGTCCTCCGGTCGCCTTGCGGTCGGATCCAGCTCCGGTTGGCCCATGCTCGGACACACGCGGGCACGTCGAAGCCGAGTCTCCCGAGGTACTCCCGGCCACTCGCGGCTACGACCGCCATTCCACCGTCAGCCCGCTCCGATGCGATGACTCCCGTCTGCGGCACCCATCCCCGATCCCGGTCCGGGCTAACAACCCGCGTGGGAAGGGAGCCAACCCACGACAGCAGCTCGACAAGGGCGGCATGCGGGCGGTCCGAGTCGCGCCCGCCTTCAGTGGCCACCCGTCGGAGGAGCTGCTGCACCTCCACCAGACACGGACACGGCAACCCAAGCGACTGGGCGAGGTCTCCCGCGAGGAGCAGCACCGCCCCCCAACGCGCCAGCCGTCCAGCAACCCCACCGCCCAGACCGTCTCCGAGCGACCGCCGTAGGTCATCGAAGTGCCGCCGGACAGCCGCCCAGTCTGCGTCGAGAAGGTGAGCGAGGAGGACCGGCCCGGCGTGTCCATGGTGTCGGAGGAGGACGCTCTCCAGGTGCTCCGCATAGCTGGCCCCAGCGTCAGACTTCTCTCCCATGGGCGGGTCTGTGATGGTGAGAACGCGTGCCCGGATGCCCGCGTCATTGGACGCAGTCACGATGGGCGCTTCACCCGTGAGGACGACCGGAGCGCGCCAGCTCGCCTGCACCCGCAGACCGTCCGGCCGCCCACGCTGGCGACCTTGCCCGCTGGCGAGGGTGTAGAGGATGCGACCGACCTCCCGAGCACCACGCCCACCCGCCAGCTTCGTTTCGTCGAGGAGTAGGGGCAGCGACCCCACCGCAGCGGCGAGCCGCTCCAGAGCGGTTTCTGTCCCCCCAAATGTCTGGAATACCCCCCCGGTCGGGTCGGGTGAGCCCCACACCGACGCCCCGAGCATGAGGGCGGTGGACTTCCCGGTCGAGGTCTCGCCGGAGAGGTCGACGATGAACGGGGGCAACCCCAGCACCTCCAGCAGCGGTGCGGCGAGGCTCGCCAGGTACACGACCCCCACCACCGGGAACCGGGCGAGCGCATCCCCCGCAGCAGTCCGCCATTGCTGGTCGTCGCCGGTCGTGTGCCAGCCGTCGAGGATGGCAGACACACCGGGGGGCGGCTGGACCTCCACCTCTCCGGGTACGGCCCCGAGCACTTCCCGGCCCCACACGAACGCGTGGCGCCCGTCGTCGAGGTCCACCCACCCCATCCGGTCCACCACCCGACGGACGGGCAATATCGACCGGTTGTGGGCCTCCAGGTCAGCGAGGAGCCGCACCATCCGACGTGGATCTTGTGCAATGGGCAGACCCGCTCCGCACAGTGCAGCGACCCGCGTGGGTGCCCCGATGTCGGCCCGGTCCACGGTGCGCCGATTCCACGGGCCGACCGGCGAGTGTCGCCAAGAGAGCTCTAGGAGCGGAGCCCCATCGGCGGATCGACCCACGCCCGACACCACCACCAACCCGGCGCAAACCTTCACCAACGGGTCAGACTCGAGGTCCCACACCGCGCCGTCGCGAAAGAGCCACGGGGCAGGGAGGGTGTACCCGTCAAGTCCGGGCGGCGGAGCGTGGAGGAGCTGCCCGATGGGGCCGCTTCGGTCTTCGTCGGACTCGGATGGGGCTCGGTGCAGTTTGCGGAGTAGCTTTCGCAGGCGGTCCACCTGGCCAGCAGCGCCACGCCGTGCGCGGATTGCGAGGAGGTGGACCTCCAGTGTGCACCGGAGGTTTGCGTCAGCCAGCGCAGCGGCCACTTCAATGAGAATCCGGGGATCGGAGAAGCTCCCCAAGGCCGCGGTCACCTCGGATTGGGAGGTCTCTGGAGCCTCCACCACCCGCCGAAGAGCGACCACCCGCGCCAAGCCCCGGACCGGGCGTTCGTCGAGGACTGCCCCTTGCTGCTTTGCCATCGCCCGGAGCGACTGCACCCGCCGACAGACGTACCGGGAGGGGTCGTGCTCCAGGCTTGGCGGCTTGGCACCCGGCGGAAACCAACCACCGTTGCAGGGGTCGAATAGCAACGGGCCGGAATCGGGTCGACTCACTGGTCACCCCCGTTCAAGTCGCGTTCCGATTCGACCCGAAAGAGGGCGTGCGTGTGGTCCTCAGTTGGAGCGACCCCGCACGGTTCACGGTCGAGAGAGACCCGAGGGCTCTCGCCGGTTTCGACGCCCTCTTCAACCGATCCTTGGTTGAGTGGCTCCGGAAGCCCAGAGCGTGGAGACGCTCGTGGGAGTTCTGGCAATTCCGACAGCGCTGCGCTGAGGATGTCGGCGCACTTTCGCATCAGAGTACGCCATTTGACGGCATTCTCAGTCATGGTAGATTCGTTCATGTGGAGCACCTTTGGGAGTGCCGCCGTTGCGTCGAGGCAAGAGAGCGCCCCACGGCGCAGCGGCGGCCGTTTTGGGTGGGTGTTGGTGGGTTGGGCTCGACTACAGTGGGTCGAGGCGCCGTCGGGGAAGTCGAGCGGGCGGGACAGCGGGCGATTCGGTGGCGAGGACGGCGAGGACTTCAGCCCACACCACCACCTCGCGTCCGCAGAGGTCGGAGGTCAGACCCCTTGCTCGGAGCCATGCCCGCGCCTTGGTGTCAGCCACGGGAAGCAGCTCCGCCGCCTTGGAGACTGGGAACACCGCCCCCGGTCCGAGGGCGAGGCGGTCCGCGTGGCGGTCACTTGGCATCGGTCGGTGCCTTCGGTGGCCAGAGCCCGCGCCGGGTGAGGTCGGACACGAGTGCTGCCCGGACGACTGCGGAGCGGGACTGTCCGCCGTGAAGGGCGGCGGAGTCGACGGCGGCGAGAAGGGCTGGAGGAACACGCATTCGGAGGACCGGAGCGCGCTGGTCGGTAGTCGGAGCGTCCACTGTGCACCTCGGGGGATTCGGGGTGCCACAGTTGTAGGTAGTAGGGTGGGGGTTCGCCGTGTCACATCTGTATACGTGAGGCGATATGGCAAAGAGCAAAGAAGACTACCTCCACGCGAGGGTGGACGCTGACGAGTACCAGAAGTTCGAGAAGGCTTGGATAGCCGCCGGAATGACCAAGTCCGATTGGGTGAGGGCAGCCGCCAGAGAGAAGTTTGAGAGAGATACGAACACCGCAGCAAGCCCGGAAACGAGACGCAGGGCTGCCATGCTCGCGTGGGAGGCGATGCGAGTGTTTTTCGAGGGACCGCTAGGAGGGGTCCCCCTGCCAGACGATCTTGGCTCGACCTCACTGCACCAAGAATCGTTGGAGTCTGCGGCAGCGGAAGTCGGTGGGTGGAGTGCGTTGAACTTGGTGTTCAACCCTCCTCCATTCGGGCACGTCTTCCCGTCGAATCCCGCAGGGACCGCGGCCCGCCTACAACACGTTCAGACTGTCGCGACGATCGGAATCGCCTTCCGAACAGCGTTCGCGCAGGCCCTTCCAGACAAGGCGACCACTGCGTCAATCGGCCGTCCTCCGGCATGGCTGTTGTCGCCGCGTGGTCTATCGCAATTGGGGCTCGAGGAAGAGGACGTGAAACGGGAGCTGGTGGCAAATACCAACACTCGTCTCCTGGAAGCCCTCAAAGGAGATGTCGATGACCCAGAATCCGACGTCGGGAAGCGGTACGCATGGCAACAGGAGCGCCAGCGCCGTGCGTCCGTCGCCTTGCTGCGTGCCTTGAGAAGAGCGCACCCTCCGGATGGGTGATCAAGCGGGTGTACGCACCCTGTACGCAAAACAAGCCCCGGAGAGCCCCCCGGAGCCTGCACCCACCCCACGACCCCCACCAGAACAGCGTTCTCACGTCGAGACCAGACACCTACTACCAGTTCTGAGCCGGCAGATCTGAAGAGCCCTCCGGCGCGCAGCGCCTCCGGCTCGGAGAGCCCCCGACAAGCGGGGTCTCCCCTCGGCTGCGGAGCCAAGGTCTCCGCAAGACCGTGTGCCCGCTACGCCGCTACCTTGCTGTTTGGGGTTGGGTAGATGTTCGACCCAGGCCTTCCCCTTCAGGGGAAGGTGCCCGAAGGGCGGATGGGGCCCCCAGCAAGTCCAGGCAGGCCCCATCCGACGGCTGCGCCGCCACCTTGCTCTTCATGACAGTATAGATGTTCGACTCAGGCCTTCCCCTACAGGGGAAGGTGCCCGAAGGGCGGATGGGGCCCCCAGCAAGTCCAGGTGGGGCCCCATCCGACGGCTGCGCCGCCACCTTCCCCTGAAGGGGAAGGACAGACCGTGCGCCCCATCCGACGGCTGCGCCGCCACCTTGCTCTTCAGGGAAGTACAGATGTTCGACTCAGGCCTTCCCCTTCCAGGGGAAGGTGCCCGAAGGGCGGATGGGGCCCCCAGCAAGTCCGTGCAAGGCCCCATCCGACGGCTGCGCCGCCACCTTCCCCTGAAGGGGAAGGACGGACCGTGCGCCCCATCCGAAGGCTGCGCCGCTACCCTGCTCTTCAGGGCAACATAGATATTCTACTCAGCCCCCCCCATTGGAAGGTGCCCGAAGGGCGGATGGGGCCCCCAGCAAGTCCATGCGAGGCCCCATCCGTCGGCTGCGCCGCTACCCTGGGCCCCCCAGCAAGTCCGTGCGGGGCCCCATCCGACGGCTGCGCCGCCACCTTGCTCTTCAAGGGCAAGAATAGATGTTCGACTCAGGCTCTCCGGCGGAGACCCCGCAGGGGGCTTTGCCGTGCGGAGGGGCGCTGTGCGCACCGGAGCCCCGGAGGCGCTGCGCGCCGGAGGGCCCACCCACACCTCCTAGATCCGGGATGGGTCCCAGCCGTAGAAGCGCTCCAGCTGGGCGAAGAGGTCGGGCATTCGCCGCTTGAGGTCGGTGGGCCGCTCGAAGAAGTGCTCGCTGGCCACGGCCAGGAACTCGGCCAGCGAGGTGGCGGCGTAGTCGCGCAGCGGAGTGCGTGCGCCGGCCTGCATGGCGTCGAAGCGGCGGCCCAGGGTGCGGGCCCAGGGGTCGAGGTCGGTGAGGGTGCGCAGGGGGGGCTCGCCGTTCATCGCGCCGTTGGCCAGGTCGAGCATGTGCACGAACTCGTGGAGGGCGGTGTCGAGGCCATCGTGGGGCTTCCGCAGGCCCCGCTGGACGGCCGGCCAGCTCAGCACCACCACGCCGTGGGGATGGGCCACCCCCAGCACGTCGTCGCCGTGCTCGGGCACCTCGAGGCGGTCGTAGGGGTACACCACGATGGCGCTGATGTGGTCGTAGTAGTCGAGTCCGAGGCGAAGCACCGGCCGCACCGCGCACGCTGCAATCACCACCCGCATGGCCTCGGTGAGCTCCAGGCCCTTCACGCCCCGCCAGGTGTGTTCGCCTTCGAAGGCCTGCACCAATGGCTCGGCCTCGGCCCGCCGCTCGGCCGACCACTCGCGCCAGAACGGCACCTCTCGCCGGAGGATGGCGCGCCAGTGGTCGGGAAACGGGGCGTCCATGAGGCGCTGGCGCTTGTGCGCACGGGGCTCGAGGGCGGGCAGCCAGGCGTAGAAGCGGTCGAGGAAGTCGGTCACGGGATGGCTCCTGCGAACAGGCACGTAGCGCAGCCGATGGCCCACCCCACATGATAGACCCCGGCCCCCTGCCCCCGGACTGCGTGCCCATGCCCTTCACCGTGCTCGACCTCTTCAGCGGCGGCGGCGGCATGAGCTACGGCTTCCACGCCCATCCGGCCTTCAAGGTGGTGGGCGCGGTCGATGCCGAGCGGGGCAAGCCCAGCAGCCGCCCGGGGTCGTTGGGCTGCAACCGCACGTACGCCGCCAACATCGGCCTCCAACCCGTCGCCCGCGACCTCTCCACGGTCACGCCGGCCGACATCCGGAACATCGCAGGAGCCGCGCTCGGCGACCGGTCGCTGGATGTCCTGAGCGCGTGTCCGCCCTGCACCGGCTTCTCGCGGGCCAACCCCAAGAACCACCTCGAAGACGACGCCCGCAACAGCCTCGTTGCCCGCACCGCCCACTGGATCCACGCCCTGCAGCCCACCGTGGTGGTGATGGAAAACGCCCGCGAGCTGCTCAGCGGGCGCTTCGCACACCACCACAACACCCTCGTGGACGCCATCTCCAGCGACTACACCATCCACAGTGCGGTCCACACCCTCACCCGCTTCGGTCTCCCCCAGAAGCGCGAGCGGGCCCTGGTGGTCGCGGTTCGGAAGCCCCATCCGCTGCGCACGCTCGACGACCTCTGGGCCGGCTGGCGGGTGCGCTCCGAGGCCACCACCGTCCGCCACGCCATCGCCCAGCTGCCCCCTCTGGCCGCCGGCGAGGCCCACGACACCGACCGCTGGCACGTGAGCCCGGCCATGCGCGAGGGCACCCTGGCCCGCCTGCACGCCACCCCCCACTCGGGCGGCTCATGGCGCGACCTCATCCACCTCCCCCACCTCCTCACGCCCGCGATGCAGCGCTCGGTGGCCGCGGGTCGGCTGGGCTCGCACCCCGACGTCTACGGGCGGATGTGGTGGGACCGCCCGGCCGCCACCATCAAGCGTGAGTGCGGCCACGTGGGCAACGGGCGGTACGCGCACCCCGAGCAGGACCGCCTGTGCACGGTGCGTGAGCTGGGCCTGCTCAACGGCTTTCCCAGCCACTACCGCTGGGGGGGTGGCAGCCTGTCCAACATGTACCGCCACATCGGCGATGCCGTGCCGCCGCTCATCTCGCACCAGCTGGCGTGGGTGGCCCACTGGGTGCTCACCGGCATCCGTCCGAGGCTGCCCGACTGCATCCTGCCGGGCACGTCGCTGCAGCCGGCCGACCTCCTCCCCGAGGGGTAGCAGCCATGCACCGCGTCACGCTGCAGCTGGGTCAGGCCGACGCCCGCCCTCGCCTCCTGCGCGCAGGTGTCCGTCTGAACGCCTATGCCGAGCAGATCTTCGCCGATGGCTTGCAGGTTGGGGACCCACGCACCATCCACCTGCACATCCAACGGCTCGCCGACCTGGGTCTGCCCCGGGGGGCCACCCTCGACGCCCTCCTGGCGCAGGTGTTGCCGGACCGCCTGGTGGCCTGTCCCCTCGTGGCCGCGGTCGAGCTCCGGCTGGTCTGGCCCACCCTGCCCATCGGCCCACGCATCACGGTGGTCAGTCCCCGCTGGCGCCCCGCCGAGACCGAACCGCGCGGCTTCTACCTGCGGGACGACGCAGAAGGACCATGGCTGCGGGCATACCGGGCTTCCGACGACTGGGTGTTCGCGCCCGAAGAGGTGGTGGCGCTGATGGTCGCGCCCGCGCAGCCGGTCCGTGAGGGGTCACCCTGCGACGAAGTTGCGCCAGCTTCGCGGGTTCCCGCCACCGCCTGACCGCTTACCGATCGGTCAGACACCGGAGGTGGTCCATGACTCTGCTCCTGACGACCCTCGCCAGCGCCGCATTCGCGCAGGATGCCCCCGCTCCGCACATGGAGCCCGAGCCTGTGGTGGAGCGGGTCGAGGTGCAGGCCACCCCGCCTGCCGCGCCCCGCATCGTCCGCGAAGCCTACGCGGAGGTGCACGCTGCCAACCCCCTCTCTCGCGCAGAGTCGTTCCTGAAGACTGTCGAGTCGGCGGGCGGGCACCTGGTGGCGTCATCCAAGTCGCTGAATCCCCAGTGGGAAGACTCCGCCTCGCTCGATGTCCTCATCCCCGTAGACCAATGGGCACGGGTCGAGTCCGCGCTCAACCTCGGCACATCCGGTTCGCTCCACACCGACTCGATCCAGCGCGCCGACCAGGAAGGCACCGGGCTTCCCCACGTGTCGCTGTCGGTGGAGTTCAACGAGCCGATGGGCAACGAGCCGAACTTCCTCATCGGCCCGGTGGGCGGCTTGTCCATCCCCGCCGACAACACCGGCCTGGGGGTGGCCCAGGTGGTGGGTGTCCGCGCCATGGACGCCGACCGTGCCAGCGACTTCCGGGTGCTCTACGCCCCCACCAACGCCCGCTACGCCGACAAGGCCGAGCCCTGGATGATTCAGCTCACCGGCGGCGCCACGATGTACTCCGACTACATGGGCGGCGGCGAGCGCACTTTCCTCAACCCCTACATCGGCGGCCACCTGGGCTACGCCTACCGCGGCGAGTCGTGGTTCTTGCTGCAGGCCGAGGCCGGCATCGAGCTGGTGCACGCGCGCAACGTGATCTGGGACGTCTATGTCCGGCCCACGGGGGCGTTCCGAAAGGGCGAGGTGGGGCTGTCGGTCGAGGTGGGCACGGGGCTGGTGGTGCCGTTCTGAGGCGGTAGCCGCCTGCAAGAGGCCTGCAAGGTGTGGATGGGCAGGCGAACGGCACACAGGAGCCACGGTCGGACGGGGCATGCCACGCTTCGATGTCCTGTTGTTCTATGTCGACATCTTCCAGCTCGACGAGCCTGAGCCCTACCTGTGGGTGGCCGGGTGTGCGCTGGTGGGGCTGCTGGTGTCGGGGTTGATCTGGGGGGTCCAGCGCCTGCGGACGCGGTCGGGTGGGCTGCCGGTCTGGCCGGTGGCACTCGGGACGGGGCTGGGGTTGTTGCGGTCCCCCATCCTGGTCTTTCCCGACGCTGCCTACCTGCTGCTGGGAGTCGTCGTTCTCATGCTCACCGCGACCGGGGCCATCGCCTGGCTGGGGCGGTCGGGGCGCACGCTCACGCTCGCAGGTCGTCTGCTCCCCCTGCTGGTGGCGACGGTGGGCGTGGTGGGCCTGCTGGCGGTCGACCGGCGCCTCGGGGGGGTGCTCAATTACATCGAAGGCACCCGTCCGCACCACATCGGCTCCCCATGGACCCACGTCCTCTGGTTCTACCTGCAGGGCACGATGGCAGCGACGGTGTGGCTGGTGGGGACTGGCCTCGTGCTCGCGGGCACGGCGCTGTGGGGGCGCAACCTCGACCGAGACGCCCGACGGGTGTGCGCCACCATGGCCGCCTACGCCATCTCCCTGGCGGGAATCGTGGATGCCTGGCGAGCCATGACGGTGGGGTGGTACCACCAGAGCCTACCCGTCTCCCGAGCCGCATGGGACTTCCAAGACAGCCTGCTCTGGGGCATCGCAGCCGTTGCTGGCTGGAACCTGGTCAGGCGTTTCTTCCGCTCGAGACAGGGCAAGCCTTCCGCCCGAGTCAGAGGCCACATCCTTCCCTACGGAATGTTCGGCTGTGTGGTCGGCCTGGCGCTGGTCATCGCCGCCAGCGAGACAGCGACCCGCCTGCACCCGCTGTCCTCCAGCTACGCACCAATGCTGCTTGAGCCACGGTGCCACTGGCCCGTGTGTGGTCCGACCGGAAGCGTGTTGGTCTCACCGTTTACGCAGCGTCCCGAGTACCCCCACTTCTCGCCAAGCATCTCCGTCATCGACGTTCGGTTCTCACCCACGGGGGCCCCCTCCGACGCCTTCGGCGCCACCTCCCCCTGAAAGGGGGAGGACTCTGGATGGAAAGAAGGAGGACATCGCCGTTCTCACAGTCCTCCCCCTCCAGGGGGAGGTGCCTGCGGAGCAGGCGGAGGGGGCCCTGCTACAGCTGACCGAACTGCATCAAGAAGTGCAAGTCAAGGGCGTTCTCCGCGTATGGAAACAGCGCCAGCACTTCCGGGTCGTTGTACTTCAGCGACAGCTCGATGTTCGAAAACACGCTGCCGTCGGCCCCATACACAGCCTCCAGGCGCGCGCTCGGCAGGGCCCCTCCCTCCACACCGATCAGCGGCGACGACGGCATCCGCACCACACCTGCCAGGGCGCGGAAGTCCCAGGTGTCGTCGCGGTCTTCGATGCCCGTGAAGTTGGGCGTGTGCACCCCCAGGCGCAGCTCGTGGAGCATGGGCGTGGGCTCCCAGGCCACTGCGGCCACCACGTCTACCAGGCTGCCCATGCCCTCCTGGGCGAAGTGGACGGTGTCCAGGTCGTCGGGGGGTGCGGCGGTGGGCACATCGCCGACTGCTCCGGGCAGCTCCATGAAGCGCACGTAGGCGCTGGTCTGGCCGATGGTGTCCACCACCGAGTCCAGACGGAGGCGCTCGATGCCGCCGCGGAGGTAGGGCAGCTCGGCGAAGCTCTGGTTGGCGGCTGCGGCGAGGAACGCACCGGAGATGCGCTCCGAGGCCTGGAAGTACGCGCCCCGCGAGCCCACGTACCCGGCGCGCACGGCCACCGGTCCGGGCGTGACCTCGGCCCCCGCAATCCAGTCCCAGGTCACCGAGCCGTTGTCGTACATCTTGCTGCCGGTGGGGAAGAAGGGCGCGGCCAAGCCGTAGTAGATGGACGCCGCCGAGCTGATGAAATTGCCGAAGCCCCGCATGGGCGCGCCACCGTAGGCCTGCACGGTGGTGACCGACGCGTTGTAGAACACCCCCACATCGCCCTGGCTCCAGGCGAGCGCCCAGTTGCTGGAGGTGAGGTCGACCGGCGCCATGAGCAGCGAGCTCTCGCAGCCGATGGCCTGCACGGGCACATGGAAGGCGCCGGCGAGAACATGCTGGTCGTAGGAGAAGAGCGCCATGCCCTCGTGGGCGTGCATCAGGGGCAGCACCTCGCGCTCGGCGGTGCCCACCGCGCCGTAGAGGTTGGTGTTGTCGGTAGAGGCGCGACGGAGGAGGTCCTGGCCCGAGCCGGGCAGCAGCTTGTCGACCCCACAGTTGGCCGAGCTGTTGGTCTCGTCTTGGGCGGATGCCGGCAGTGCCAGCGCGAACAGGGCGATGAACAGGCTCATTGGACCAACCCCGAGTCGCGCGGTTCACCAAAGATGCGGGGACAGTGGAAGGCCAGGTTCAGCCAGAAGTCGGCCAGCTCGGCATGGACCGCCACGGCCTCGCAGTCGGCGCTGTGGATGGCGCCCAGGCACTCCACCAGGTCGCTGGAAGCGTGCGCGATGGCGGTGTCTTGGTCTTCCAGGTAGCACTCGAGGTGGTCGAGCGACTCCGCTGCACGCTCGGCCAGCGCCTTGTCGCCGGTGCACACCTGCGTGCGGGCCTGGATCTCGAGCTTCACCTGGTCGCAGGCCTGCTCCCCCGTGAGGGACTTGGCGCTACACCCGGCGAGGAGCGGAAGGACGAGCCAACGCCAGCAGCTCATGCGCACCTCCTGGACCGCACCAGCCTACCGCACGAGCGCGCCCACCCTGCCCCAATCCTGTCAGGGCGCGAAGTACCGGTGCCAGCCCACGCTGACGTCGGTGAGGTTGGTGGGTCCGTTGTCGACCGACAGCACCCGGGCGGCGCCGATGTGGATGCCCTGGTTGTCGGGGAGGTCGATGCTCACCTTCGCGCTGCCCGACAGCTGCCGGTACGCGAGCACATTCCAGCGGTCGGGGGAGGTCATGAACCAGTCCTGCACCCAGGCGGTGTCGAGGTCGGCTCCGGAGAGGCGCCGGAAGCCGTGCACGCCGACCTCGAACGCGACGGGACCGGGCGCCTTGGCGCGCAGCTCGGCGCTGCCCCGAATGTGGTTGCCGAGGGCCTTGAGGGTGGTGTCGCCGTTGGCGGAGGTGATGTCGGGGGCCAGAGCATGCCCATAGCCACCCAGGAGCAGTCCGCGAAGGCGCCAGTCACCCACGGGAACGCCTCCTCCTGCGACCGCAAAGGCCTCCACGACGGACCGGCCCGAGCCTGCCGAGTTGTACTGCCCGCGTCGGCCGGCGTTCCAGGCGTCGACATCGGCCGCCACACCACCGGTGAGCTTCACCTTCTTCTGCGTGATGGCCACCCGCCCGTCGAGCCGGGCCTGGCCCACGGTGAAGTACGAGGCACAGTAGTCCTCGGAAGCGAGGAGGTCGGGACAGGGCAGCTCGTCGGGGTTGTCGGCGATGGTGGAGTACACGAGGGGCACCGACATGCTCAGCTGGAAGCGCTCCGTGAGGCCCAGCGAGCCGTAGAGGTCGCCTCGAAAGCGCAGCTCGCGGTCGCGCACCACCACCTCATCGCCCTGCGTGAGGCTGTTGAAGGTGGTGAACCCACCCCCGGCGTACACCACCTTGGAGCCGGCCGGCAGAGTTCCCGGGGACTCGGCGCGCGCGCTGGTGGAGAGCAGGCTGGAGGCGAGCAGCAAGCCGAAGGTCATGGGGCTGTCCTCGATGGGGGAACGCCCCTCCCCTATCGTCCGCACCGCGGCGTGCCGGTCCTCGGCTCCTCACAGCCCGCAGGTCGCCAACGCAGCCGCACAGGCGTCGTCTTCGAGGAGGGGGTCGGTGCAGGACAGCAGCTCGGTGTAGGCCTCGGGACAGGTCGCCACCAGGCAGTCGCCAGGAGCCCCACCCAGCATCAGGGTGTCCAGGCCGCAGGTCTCGAGGCAGTCCTGCATGCCCACCAGCTGCGCCCCACAGTCGTCTTGGGCGCAGGCCAGCAGGCCGTCGAACGTGCAGGGCAGGCAGGTGGCGGTCATCTCGTCGCAGGACAGCAGCTCGTCGAACGATGCCTCGGGTGCGCACGCTTCGGAACACGCCGGTGCGTCGGGGTCGGGCGACGGGCTGTAGGGCTCGACCACGCCCAGGTACAGCAGGCACATCTCATCGGCAGTGCCCTCGCCCCAGGTCACGTCGACGGGGTCCTGGAGCACACCGTCCACCACAGGCTGGTTCTCGACCGAGTTGTCCCAGGTACAGGCCACCTCCACCGCATCCCCGGGCGCCACCCACACCGCGTCGTCCTGCGGCAGCATGTACGCCTGTTGCCAGCTGAAGTCCCAGTCGGGGATGTCGAGCAGGCACTCCTCGCCGCCGTCGGCATGGTGCACGGTGGCGTGTTCTTGGCGACCCAGCAGGTGCATGTGGGCGGCCACGGAGCGGACCCGGAGCGTCTCGGTGGACCAGTTCGTGAAGCGGTGGGAGGCCGTGTAGGCCCCGTCGCCGGCCGGAATCGCGAAGTCGAGCACCGGCAGCGGTCGGGTGACGACGAGCGACGCGGGTGTGTCGTCGGCGAGCTGCACGCCCAGGGTGGTCTCGGAAGACAGAGCCTCGGCCGAGCCACCCGCGCTGTAGTGCACCTGCATCACCAGCCGGGCCCCCGCATCCACCCGCACGGCCTCATCATCGCCCAGCACGAGCGGGTTGGCGCCGGGCACCCAGGCCCCCACCTGTCCCGGGAGGCCGCCGGTGGGCACCTGACCATCTTCGGCGGTGGGGATGGGACCGCTGAAGCAGGTGTAGCCGGGGCCGTTGTCTGCAGCGTCTTGAGCCTCGGCGAGGTCGACCTGGTCGCCCGTGAGCACAAACACGAGGACGTGGTGCACCTGGCTGGTCCCGGGCACCACCTGGCTGGCGGTCACCCACGTCTCCTCCGTGAACGTGTGGTCGAGGAATTGGCAGCGGTAGTCGTCGGCGCTGGTGGAGAAGTCGGGGGTGTAGGGGACTGCTGGCGTGTACACCTGGTGGGGGTCCAGCGTGGTGGTGACCGGTGCGATGGGCTCGGTGGGGTCGCCTTCCGGGGCGCCGGCGTCGGCCCAGGCCCGCAGCAGCACAACGTCTTCGTCGGACAGGACCCGCTCGTCTTCAAAGGACCGACAGTCGGGATCTGCGCTCCAGGGGGGCATGGTGCCGGCTTCCACGGCGGCGGCGAGAGCCGAGGCCAAGGGGGCGGCCTGCTCCCATGTCTCCAGCGCGAACGGAGCGGCCCCACCCGAGAAGTGGCAGCCGGTGCAGCTCTCAGCCACGACTGCGCGCACATCGGCGCTCCAGGTGGGGCCAGACGCCTCGGTCTCGGCCCCCTCTGCTGTGTCTTTCGGTCCGCCGCATCCCATCCACACACCCATCATCAGCACCAAGCCCGTCCGCATCCCACACCTCGCTGCACTGTGTCCGGCTCATCCGGTCCGCTCCTCGGATGCACGGACCGTGCCGGGTCGCCAAGTTCACCGAAGACGACCGGCTCGTCGCCATCTTGATGGCTCGACCGGACCATTGCCAGGCCCGGACACCCGCCCCTCGGACGTCCGCGGACACCGCTCGGACACCTCGCGGGCCGACAGCAATCGGGGACCTCCGCTTGTTCCCCTCAACAGACGCCGGTACCCTCGCTCCAAGTCCTCGGGAGGCCCCATGCGTCGCGCATTGCCGCTGATTTTCCTGCTCGCCTGCTCCACCGATCCCAAGTCGGGGGATGAAGGGTCGGTCGACCCCACCGGCGATGATGGCACCGGGAGTGGGTCGGGTGATGATGGGGGCTCTGGAGACGACGGCGGCTCGGGCGACGACGGCGGCTCGGGCGACGATGGGGGCTCGGGCGACGACGGCGGCTCGGGCGACGACGGCGGCGACGACGGAACGGCCTCCACCTGGACCGTGATGGCCGTGCCCTCATCGGGCGTGCTCCGCGAGTCCGACGAAGGGGGCCGGCTCACGGTGGACTGCGTGTTCTCGCAGGACGGCGTCATCACCGATGCCAGCGTAGACGCCACCGTCACCATCGCCCCCATGGACGGCGTCACCGCCGACGGCGACGGCTTCATCTTCGACCAGTACGGCTCCTTCACGGCCACCTGCACGGGCGAGGTCGATGGCAGCACGGTCACGGGCTCCTCTGAGCTTGTGGTGCTCACCGAGGTGGTGTCCCCGCAGCTCGCCGCGTCCGTCGAGGCCATGGGTGCGGTCCGAAGCGCCCACCTCCAGGTCTCTTTGGCCGACGGGGGCGACGACGCCCTCATGGTCGACGCCATCGCCGCGCTCTCCGAAGCGGCAGCCGCAGCGCAGGAACACGCCGACGACGCCCCCACCGTGGCCTTCCGGTCCATGCCCGAAGCGTGGTGGCCCGACGCCGACGCCCTCACCGCAGCCGGCATCTCCCGCACCACCGACGACGACGCCCTCGCCGGTGCCCTCGCCGACTGGGCCACCGCCCTCGATGCGCTCGACGCCGCCCTCGTGGCCATCGACCCCGCCACCGCCACCGACGCCGACCTCACCGCCCTCGAAGCCCTCGACGCCGATGTGGAAGCCGCCGGCGCTGCCCTTGTGGCCCTGGCCCCCACCGCCCACGGCTGGCTCGAGAACGACGCCGCAGTGGCCACTCAGCTCATCGCACCCGCACTGCGTGTGCAAGCCCACACAGCCGCACTCACCGAAGCCCGCCTGCGCATCGAGGCCGAGACCATCCTGCCGCCCTTCGGGCTCGTGGGCATGGCCGTGGGGATGGTCAACGTAGGTGGCATCCGCGGCAAGTACATCGAGCACGTCATCGTGCCCGTGGTCGAACAGCTCGACCTCTCCATCAACAACCTCATCCTGATGGGCCTCATCGAGTACTTCGCCCCCGGCAGCGGCACGGTCTCCATCAGCCACATCCAAGCCAGCTCGTCGGTGGGCTTCGCCATCCCCGGCTACGACACCTGGATCTACGGCTCGGGCTTCTCCACCACCCCGGCCATGAACAAGTTCATCATCGTGGGCGTGGACTGGCAGGAGGCCCTGGGCACCATCATGGACGGCTGCGGCATCGAAGAGGGCGACACGGTGCCCGAGATCGTCGAAGACATCGACAGCTGCATGGACACCGTCAACGACGCCATCGACAACTCCCAGGCCACCCCCAACGCCTATGTCCTCGACGACGTGTGGGGCGAGGGGGTGGGCATCGGGGCCTTCCCCGACGTGTGCGGCGACGGCTGGGTGCCCGTCACCATCGGCCTCATGGCCATCAACATGGAAACGGGCGGACGCACCACCGGCTTCGAGCAGCTCACCTGCATCCCCTGACCATCCACCGGCGCGATAGCGGCTGTACATCGCCCCCCACCCGGAGCCCCCGTGGCCGTCGCCCGTCGCCTGATCGGGGCCCTGCTGCTCACGACCTCGGGTGGCTGCGGCGCCAGCGCCGAACACGGCCCGCCCGACGTCCTCTTGGTGGCCCTCGACACCGTCCGCTGGGACCACACCGACCTCGCCGGCTACCCCGCCGGAGTCACGCCCAACCTGGCGGCCTTCGCCCAGCTGCCCGGCTCCGTGGTGTTCTCGCGGGCCTACACCGACGCCGCCTGGAGCCAGCCGGCCTACGTGAGCCTGTTCACCGGCCAGCAGGCCCTCACCCACGGTGTTGGCTACCACCGCAGCGCCCTCGACCCCGGCCAGGCCACCCTGGCCACCATGCTCCGGGCCAGCGGCTACCAGACCCGCGCCTATGCATCGGGCCCCCACCTGGCGCCAGCCACCGGTCTGGCCGACGGCTTCGACCAGTACAACCACTCCATCGACCAGCGCACCATCGCCATCCAGGTCGAGCCCGCCCTCGACTGGCTGAAGGAAGACAGCGCGGTCCCCCGCTTCGCCTTCGTGCACGGCTACGACGCCCACGCGCCCTATGGTGCGCCTGCCATCCTCTCCGACCGCTTCCAGCCCGACGGCAAGCCTCTCCGCGAGAGCTGCACAGTGCCCGGCTGGCGCTGCTTTCCGCCCGGAGAGATGAACCGCACCGGGCCCGCCCTGTCGGCCGAGCGCCAGGCCCAGCTCGTAGGAGCGTACGACGCCGCGGTGCTCTATGCCGACCACCAGCTCGGCCGCCTGCTGCACGGGCTCGAGGCATCGGGTCGGCTGGAGAACACCGTGGTGGTGGTGCTGTCCGACCATGGTGAGATGCTCGGCGAGGACGGTGGACTGGGCCACGACGCCGGCTACTCGGATGCGGTCTACCATGTGCCTCTGGTGGTGCGCTTTCCGAGCGATGCACCGGCCCGAACGGTCGACCGCCTGGTGTCGCTGTCCGACCTCGTGCCCACCCTCGCCCAGCGGTTCGAGATGGTCGCGCCCGGCGGTGCGGATGGCCACGTCATCGGTGAGCTGCTGGATCCCGCAGTCGAGAGCCCACCCCACCCACACCGCGGGGCCTCCACCTGCTGCTACTACGTGCGCGACGGCGACGATGCGGCCTGGGCGCTCCATGGCACAGGAACCCTCGACTGGTCTCTGCTGCCGGGCTCCACCGGCCGCGCCGACGCGACCACCCACCTGGCCACGGTCCTGGGCGACTGGCCCGTCCAGCTCACCGGAGTGGAAGCGGTGAACCGCGAAGCCGGCGAGCGCGACCCCGCCCTCAAGAAGGCCCTCCAGGAGAGCGGCTACTGGAAGTCGGAGGACTGATGCGCAGCAGATGGCCCATCATCGCGGCATGGTCGGTGGCATGTCAGCCGTCGCGCCTCCCCGACCCCGATGCAGCGATGTTCGCCCGGCTCGATGCGGATGGGTCGGGTGTCCTGGCGGGTGACGAGCTGGCGGGCCTCGACGACCACGCCCGCCGCGACCTCGACCGCAACCAGAGCGGCGACATCGACACCACCGAGCTCAGTGCCTACCTGGCGCGGCCTCCGCACAGCGTGCTGCGGATGCGGGCGAGCCAGCGCGGAAAGGCCCGTCGGGTGCCGCCCAAGCAGCCGCGGGGTCGGGAAGCCGGGCCCCCTCCACCTGAAGGGCCCTGAACGGCGAGGACTCCGAGTGGGCCCCCTCCGACCGCTTCGCGGCCACCTCCCCCTGAAGGGGGAGGACATGGTCGTTCTC
>ENA-OWNT01000933-OWNT01000933.1-seawater-metagenome-genome-assembly--contig:-NODE-933-length-46698-cov-5.543317_pt1 | contig 46698 bp, 34 predicted proteins | sample MGYA00238136_ERZ651165 | MGnify/ENA primary metagenome ERZ651165 (study PRJEB26861, sample SAMN08777766) | seawater metagenome | isolation source: coastal seawater | place: USA: Florida | collected... | reverse complement strand
CTTTAGGTCGTTATCATATCGGCAAGAAGGATCTTGAAACGGGCAACTTTAGTGTGTTGACTCGGACTCGGTTAGATGAGTCACCAAGCATCGCACCAAATGGCTCTATGATTATTTATAGTACAATGCACAATAACAAAAATGTATTGGCTTTGGTGTCAATGGATGGCCGCTTCAAAGCGCGTTTGCCAGTGTTAGACGGGCAAGTTAAATCGCCGTCATGGTCACCATTTTTATAATTCGCTAAGGGTATAGTCAGCTTTAAACGCATAAACTTGAAGTTTATGCAAATAGCTTACTATAGTAAGAAAAATTGAAAATCAGGTGATGGTTTCACTTAATTATAATAGGAATCTACTCAATGCAACTTAACAAACTATTAAAAAGCCTGCTTGTCGCTGTGCCAGTAATGACACTCGCAGCGTGTAGCTCTTCATCTAACCTAGATGACGGCCAAGCGAACGAAACAAACCAAGTTGAAACCCAAACGACTGATACAGTAGAAGTTGAAACTGTTCAACGTGAGAAAACAGCTGAAGAGAAGCTTCGTGAAAAGTATGAAGCGTTACGCCAACAACAAATCGTATACTTCGATTTTGACCGCGCAACAATTCAAAGCTCTTACGCTGAGTTGCTTCAGGCACACGCACAGTTTCTAGTACAAAACCCTTCTGTTAAAGTACTTATCGAGGGTCACGCAGATGAGCGTGGTACTCCAGAGTACAACATTGCTCTAGGTGAGCGTCGTGCTGAAGCAGTAGCAAAATACCTGCAAGCGCTAGGTGTTCAAGCTGACCAAATTGAAGTTGTAAGCTACGGTGAAGAGAAGCCACTTCTTCTAGGTCAATCAGAAGATGTTTACGCTAAGAACCGCCGCGCAGTTCTAGTGTACTAATTGAGGAATTGCCTCATGTTCAGTAACCTTAAGCGCGTTGTTACGCTTACGTTACTGGCAAGTGCAGCGAGTAGTGTACTCGCTGCACCAGCTCCAGTATCCGATCTAAGCGGTAGCAATACTGCCACTTCGTCATCTTCAGTTCGTGGCAACGAAACTGATGTTCAGCGCTTAGAGCGCCTATTGGAAAACCGCAACCGAGTTCAGTTGCAAATGCAGCAACAGCTAGATGCAATGGCTCTAGAAATTAGTGAACTTCGCGGTCAACTAGAAAAAAGTACCTACGACATGCAGCAGATGTTGCAGCGTCAAAGAGAATTATTTATTGAGTTGGACAAAGTTCGTAGCCAAGCGTCTGTACCTGCCGTTCAAGCTACAACCGATACCTCTGAAAAACCAAAAGGTGGTACATTCAGCTCCAACGTTGATGAGCAAACAGCTTATCAAAACTCAGTGGATTTAATCCTAAAGAAACGCGACTACACGGGGGCGATTGCCGCATTCCAGCAGTTCCAAAAGGATTATCCAGATTCAACCTTTACGCCTAACTCTCATTACTGGTTAGGGCAACTTTACTTTGCTAAGAAGCAAGATAAAGAAGCGGTGAAGAGCTTTGCTGCGGTTATCGCATACAAAGAGTCTAATAAACGCGCAGATGCATTGGTAAAACTTGGTGACATCGCTCAGCGTAATAACAACGCGGAACAAGCGAAAAAGTACTATCAGCAAGTGGTTGAAGAGTATCCTAATAGTGCGTCAGCTAAATTGGCTCAAGAGCGACTATAGGGTCGAGTTTCAAGTTTGAAAAAGGGGTGCTGAGCACTCCTTTTTAGTTTTCATTGGCGCCGAAGCTGGAATCTACAATAGCGTTAAGGTTACAATACTCGGATTACTGGAAGTAGCGTAGCGCAAAAGCAATGAGCCACATATTAGATAAAATTGACACAGTTTACCCATTCCCACCAAAACCAATCCCGCTAACAGAACAAGAAAAACAAGCACACATTGAAAACATCAAAGTGCTGCTTAAAGAAAAAGACGCGGTATTGATTGCTCACTACTATACCGATCCTGAAATCCAGGCCTTGGCAGAGGAAACAGGCGGTTTTGTTGGCGACTCGTTAGAAATGGCCAAGTTTGGTAACCGTCACCCTGCAAGTACACTCATTATTGGCGGTGTGCGTTTTATGGGAGAGTCAGCGAAAATTTTAACTCCTGAGAAACGTATCTTAATGCCAACTCTTGAAGCGGAGTGCTCGCTAGATCTAGGGTGCCCTGCCGATAAATTTACTGAGTTCTGCGATGCACACCCAGACCACACTGTTGTTGTTTATGCCAACACCTCAGCCGCCGTTAAAGCCCGCGCAGACTGGGTGGTCACATCAAGTATTGCTCTTGAAATCGTCGAACATCTAGATTCGGAAGACAAGCCTATTATCTGGGGCCCAGACCGCCACTTAGGGTCATACATCGCTAACCAAACTGGTGCAGATATGTTGCTGTGGCAAGGTGAGTGTGTGGTCCATGATGAATTCTCAGCAGACGCTCTGCGTAAGATGAAAGGGCTCTACCCAGATGCAGCTATTCTTGTTCACCCAGAGTCACCAGCAAGCGTCGTTGAGCTAGCGGATGCGGTGGGTTCAACGAGCCAACTGATCAAAGCAGCGAAAGAGCTGCCGCACAAGAAAATGATTGTCGCAACAGACAAAGGCATCTTCTTTAAGATGCAGCAACTTGTACCTGAAAAAGAGCTGATTGAAGCGCCAACAGCGGGGGCAGGAGCAACGTGTCGTAGCTGCGCGCATTGCCCTTGGATGGCAATGAACGGTTTGAAAGCGATTGAAGCTGCACTGCGAGACGGCGGTGAAGAGCACGAAATCTTCGTTGGCGAAGAGCTACGTGTTAAATCTTTGATTCCATTGAACCGTATGCTAGATTTTGCTGAGCAGCTTAACATGCAGGTTAAAGGCAACGCGTAAACAGACGTTTGTCACAGTTATTAAGACCAGCCTCAATGGCTGGTTTTTTTGTTTTGGCTCTTGAGCTTAAATACACACAAGTAATAAAAGTGAAGGAGCACTATGTCTCTCTGGTTAACGTTTAGAAAATGGTTAAACTCCAACATGTTTAACCTGAGTAATCGCAATTTAGCCGTACTGCTCGCGATTTATATCGTCTTATCATGGAGTTTATTGCGTGTAAGTGGTGAGCAGGTACTCACCAACGACTTATCAACTTTTATCTATTTCTTGATGGTGACTGCTTCTACAGTGGGCTACGGAGATTACTCGCCTGAAACTTCAATGGGGAAGTGGGTGGTGATCTTGCTTGTTATCCCAGGCGGCCTGTCACTTTTTGCGGCCTTGATTGGTCGGTTAGCGACAGGCATGGTGGAATATTGGCGAGCAGGTATTTTAGGAAAGCGGAGAATGGGTGTGGAAAATCATATTGTACTATTAGGTTGGAATGGGCAACGAACCATGCATTTGATTCGAATGTTGCAACATGAAGAGCATGGCAAGCGCCCGATTGTGTTGTGTAGCCGATCTGATATAGAAAACCCGCTTCCCGGCGAAATTGGTTTCGTGAAGGTCAACAGCTATACCGACTCACAAGAGATGGAAAAAGCGGCTATAGAAACAGCAAGCTGCATTGTGGTCGACAATTTAGAAGATGACATCACGCTCTCGGCCGCGCTCTACAGTGCTAACATCAATCCGAATGCGCATCTACTGGCTTACTTTAAAGATGAAGCCCTGAGTAATTTGCTAAGTCAGCATTGCCCTAACGCTGAGTGCATCCCTGCGGTTGGTGCTGAAATGCTCGCGAAAGCGGCCGTTGATCCAGGTTCGAGTGCATTACACCAAGAGCTTCTGGCTTCAACAAGAGGAATGACCCAGTATTCAGCCCTATACCCTGACCAGTTGAAAACGATCAAGGTAGAAGATGCGTTCCAGTTTATGAAGCGAGATTACCAAGCAACACTAATTGCGTTAGATATTGGCAAAGGGATAGAGCTAAACCCAGAACTCGACAAAGAGATTACCCCAGGTGCTAAGATTTTTTACATTGCTGATGAACGTATTGAAGATTTTGATTGGCAGTCAATTGGATAAAAAATCGCAGCGAGAGCTGCGATGTTTCGTTTGGCTATTCTTGCTCTGCTAACATCGAGCCACGCATGGTCAGCCCACACAGCATTGTTGGCATTGCATTGAATATTTCTTCAAACTGCTCTAAGCCTTCAATGCCTTGTTCAGCAAGCGTTGCAATCGACGTTTCTGGATCGTACAGCATGCTTACAGACAGCAATACACCGCCTAGTAACGCACTATCTTCGCTGTCTTGCGGCATGATGGTTTCCCAATCGTCACGAGCAAGCTGCCAGCCTTGTAGCACCCCTTCGCAGAAGTCGCGGGTTGCTTCGGTCACGATTTCTTCTTCATCTAGAGTGCAACCTTGCGGCCATTGCCAGCGATTTTCTAGCAAAGCAGGGCGGTACTCGTTCCAAATAGCAATAATGTGCTCGATGTAAGTCTCTAATTGCTCACCATCACCAAAAGGGGCCACTTCTTCGCCACCCCAAAGAAACGGCAGCCATTCATGCGGAGTCAAGACATGGGGTGCAGCAGCCATCGCAGTAACGAAACCATGAGTCTTGGCTTCATTAATCAGCTTGTCTTCAAGCTCTGGCAAAGACAGAAGTTCTTGTAGAGTCAAAATAGACGTCCTATATCAATCAGGAGTTGTGATACCGCAATGGTAACAGCCTACAGAAGTGAGAAAAAGGTTGCTGCATCGATATATTCGCTATAATTTTTTATAAACGGTCAAAATTCAAAGATTTATGGATATTCGTTCATCGCTAAAAAGGAAGAGCATCTTTGCCCTAGCTATTTATCTTGCTATGGCTATTACTCTAATTGGTACTGTCAGTTATTTGGTCGTAGAGCCACCGACTAGAGATCAGCTTGAGCAAAATCTAGATCTAAGAACAGAGCTTATTTCTGCGCAAATCGAAGAGCCGATCAATAGTTCTGTTGGGATACTGCAAGCGGTCGTGAGCATTGGCAGCAACCATGAAACTCAAGAACATCAAGCGACCTTACTATTTAACCTATTCTCTATGGTGGAAGGGGTGGCCGTTAGTGGTGGTCTGTGGCCGATTCCATACTCTATTGATGAGCGTATTCCTTATCTGAGTCTTTTTTATAACCGTGCAAGCGATGGCAAAGTTGACCGAGTGCTATCTTGGAATAATCCTGAATCGGGTGGGTATGATAAAGAGTCTTGGTACACCTCTGTCGTTAAAAGGCCCCCAGGGACCGTTTCTTGGTCTCCGGTTTACATTGATCCTTTTACACATGTTCAGATGATCACCGCTTCCTCGCCTTATTACATTGACGGTGATTTCGCAGGTGTTGCGACGGTTGACCTCTCCCTTGAAACCTTGGTTGCTTTCGTTCGCCTACATGCAGAAGAGTACGATTTGGGGGTTATCCTTCGTGACGGCTATGGCGATGTGATTACCGAGCATAACTTCCAACTGGCGAAAGATATTTACATCAGCCAAAACACCTTTGGTGGCTTCAACTGGAGCGTGGATGTTGTAAATGCGAAGCGACTGGTGGCAGAGCAGGTTTATGACTTGGTCTTTACTGTCGAGGCGGTGATCGTGCCGATCTTGCTTGCCTGTGTGATGCTCGGCTACTTTCTGATCAATCGATTTTTGATCTCGCCGATAGTGGTTATTGCACGTAGCCTTGATGAATCGAAAGAAGGTGGTGCGATTGATATCGATTACAAAAGCCAAGATGAGATCAAATATCTTATAGACTCCCTGAATGAAAAGACTGTTTACCTAGAGGAAGAAAAGGTCAAAGCGCAAGCTTCAACCAAGGCCAAAAGTGCTTTTCTTGCGACCTTGTCTCACGAGATCAGAACACCAATGAATGGCGTACTTGGGACAGCGCAAATCCTACTTAAAACTGACTTAAACGAAGATCAAAGAAAACACCTCAAAACGTTATATGAATCCGGTGAGCATATGATGACTCTACTCAATGAAATTCTCGATTTTTCAAAGGTAGAACAGGGCCATTTAGAGCTAGAGTCTTCTCCTTTCCCTCTAGAGTCGATCATTGGCAGTATCAATAGTGTTTACTTTACCCTCTGCTCTGAGAAAGGATTACAATTTAAAGTCTATTCTGAAGTACCACACGAACGCTGGTACATGTGTGACAAAGCGCGCTTAAGACAAATCCTGTTTAACCTACTCAATAACGCGGTTAAGTTTACTTCTCGTGGTTATGTTGAAGTCTATTTTAAAGAAGAGCTTCGAGAAGGGGAAAACTTCTTACTTATCCGTGTTCGAGATACAGGGATAGGCATTGCCCGGGAGGCACAAGATAAAGTATTCAAGCCGTTTGAGCAGGCCGAGTCTTCAACAACGCGACGATTTGGTGGAACAGGCCTTGGCCTCGCGATTGTAAAGCAGTTATGTACGTTGATGGGGGGAAGTGTGGCGATTAAGAGTGAACTCGGGATTGGCTCGAGTTTTGAAATCGCAATTCGCTGTGACATTTGCCAGCCCGCTTTTGCAGAATACCGAGAGCTAAGAAAGCTTAATTATAACGGACTCAGAGTATTGATCGTTGAAGACAATCGCACCAATGCCATCATCTTGAATACCTTTATGACCAATAAGGGGTTTTCTTGTGAGTGTGTTGAAAACGGAGAGCTGGGTGTTGAAGCTATCGCACAAGGTGATTTCGACCTCGTTCTAATGGATAACCACATGCCAGTGATGGATGGCGTGGAAGCAACGACCGCAATCCGCAGCTTAGCCGGGCAGCGAGCCAATACATTGATCTTTGGCTGCACGGCAGATGTGTTCAAAGATACAAGAGAACGCATGTTAGGTGCAGGTGTTGACTACATCATATCTAAACCGATTGATGAGACCGAGCTTGATGATGCGCTAATAAGCCACTCCGATAAGCTTTATCAGTTCAAACCACAATTGCTTGAAAACGCTTCGATCTCTAATGGTAGCGCGATACACCTTGAAGAACCGTTGATGATGTTCTTTATGGCGATTGAAAACCAAGACATGCTTCATGCAAAAAGCAAATTTGCACAAATAAAGCAGAACCTTGATGGTGTTCGAATCCCAAAACTTGATGACAACCTATTCATAATAGAATCACGCTTAATGGCGGGAGACTTCCCTCAACAGGAAGAGCTAGATTTGTTAGCTGTACAAGTAAAAGATTATTGTAATTAAATTTCAGTAATTTGATTAAAAAGTGTTCGCTTGACTGTTTCTTAGCGAATTAATCTAGTTTTCATACAGGAATTGGTTATTTATTTACCTTTATATAATAACTTTGAAATCTAAAACTAGTAAATTAATGATTTAATAGTGATATCGACTGGTCATTGTGCTTTGATCTGGTTGTTCATTTTGCATTTGTGTTTTATTGCTAGTTATTTATGTTGAGGTAGAAATGAAGTCTCGTGGGCCTTTCTGTATTCGTAACGCTGCTGCTGATACGTTTGCAATGGTTGTTTTTTGTTTTATTTCCGGAATGTTCATCGAAATATTGGTGTCCGGTATGACCTTTGAACAGTCGTTAGCCTCAAGAACATTATCGATCCCTGTCAACATTGCTATTGCATGGCCTTATGGTTTGTTTCGTGACTTTATGCTGCGTCAAGGCGCTCGCTTGTCTGATTCTGGCGTAACAAAAAACATCTCCGATCTTGTCGCCTATGTGCTTTTCCAGTCACCAGTGTATGCAGCAATCTTGTTTACCGTTGGCGCATCAACCGATCAGATTATTACAGCGGTTGCTTCTAACGCTGTCGTCTCGTGCGGAATGGGTGTGTTATACGGTTATTTCTTAGATATGTGCCGTAAATGGTTCCGCGTTCCTGGTTACTATCAAGAAGCCTAAACTGACCGATTCACGTTCGAATTAGCTAGTTAGTAACCAAACAGAACAAGAGCAGCGCTTTTTTTAGGGATTAGGCTTGACCTAACCCAATAGAATCATTAAATTAGCGCCTCGTTGGTTCGCAATACCAACCACAATTTGATTCGGTGAGTTGTCCGAGTGGCTGAAGGAGCACGCCTGGAAAGTGTGTATACGGCAACGTATCGAGAGTTCGAATCTCTCACTCACCGCCACATTCTTGAAGAAAGACGTCCTAGGGCGTCTTTTTTTATGCCATTTATTCCTTAATATCAATTAGTTATGTGTCTTCATTTGTCATTTTCGTCTACTAACATCCAGCAGTTTGGGGTATGACAGAGTGTATGTTTTAATCATTACCGGATTGAGAGATATACACTAAATCGTATGAAATTGTCATAAACCTGACTTACAGAAAATGTCGATTTTTCTCTCTTATCTCACAGATTAGCTCAATAAAAACATGTGGTTACGAGCATTGGTGTATGACACTAAAATCGCATCTTTTTGGGCGCTATGGATTATCATACACGGGGTGAGAACATGTCACATTTACTGCACAAATTAACGGCCAAAGAAGTAAAGGAAGCAAAGGGAAGAGAAAAGCCTTACCGAATTAATGATGGTGGCGGACTATATCTTTTGGTTAAGCCAAATAAGCTTAAGTACTGGGAGTTTCGTTATAAAAACCGTATTACCGGTAAAACGACGATGTTGGGTTTAGGGAGCCTGGATGTATTAACTCTCAAGCAGGCCAGAGATAAAGCACATGACATGCGTGTGCTTCTTAATGAAGGCATTGATCCTAAACAGTATCGACTAGACAAAAAAGCTAAGTTAAAGGAAGAATTAGCTAGTACTTTTTTTGTAGTTGCTGAGGGTTGGATAGAGACAAAAAGCAAGTTAAAACCCAAGACGATTCAGGGAAACTGGCGCAAGCTGGAGTTATATGCCTTTCCAAAGTTTGGGGACATTCCTGTCAGCAATCTGACCCCAATGATTGTACAGGACGCACTGAAGCCGTTAGCCAATCAAGGCAAGTTAGAGACAGTTAAACGCACAATTCAACTTGTCAATGAGGTTATGAATTACGCAATAAATAGTGGACTGCTACAGCATAACGTATTAGCGGGAGTAGGTAAGACATTTGAATCCCCTGAAGTTAAGCATATGGCAGCTTTAAAGCCTCATGAAATTACCGAGCTATTACAAACCGTAGCTACGGCAAATATGTACATAGCGACCAAGTGCTTGATTGAATTTCAACTGCATACGATGACACGGCCGGGTGAAGCTGCTGGTGCGCGTTGGGAAGAGATCGATTTTGATAACAAATTGTGGATTATTTCTGAGGCAAGAATGAAGATGAAACGAGAACATCGTATTCCCCTCACAGAACAAACTTTAGCTATCTTAGAGCGAATGCGACCAGTGAGCGGAAATAGGGTATGTAGTGGTACGGTGAATTTGGCCACCTGATTAGAGGTGTTAAGATGCACCTCGTACACAACAGGTGGAACTATGACAAAGCGTACGAGAAGAACTTTCAGTCCAGAATTCAAACTTGAAGCAGCCCAGCTCGTTGTTGACCAAGGTTACTCCGTGGTCGAAGCAGCTAAAGCTATGAATGTGAGCACATCTGCTTTGGACAAGTGGGTAAGGCAGCTTAAACAAGAGAGACAGGGTATTACCCCAAAAGCAGCACCGCTGACGCCAGAACAAATAGAGATCCGAGAGCTTAAAAAGCGGATTGCCGAGCTGGAAGAGCACAACGAAATCATAAAAAAGGCTACAGCTCTGTTGATGTCGGACTCACTGAAAAATTCTCGATAATCGAAAGACTCAAACAGAGCTACAGCATTCTCAAACTGTGTAGCATATTCGGTGTCCATCGCAGTAGTTACAAATACTGGAAAGCGCGACCAAAAGCTATTCCTGTGCATGAGATTCGATTAAGAGCGCTTGTCCAAGAGGCTCACAACGCAAGCAATGGTTCAGCAGGTGCTCGAACTATTGCAGGCATCGTTACGAATTCTGGCATGAGTCTGAGTCGATATCGCGCTAGTAAAATAATGAAAATGCTTGGCTTGGTGAGCAGGCAACTACCCAAGCACAAGTATAGGAAGCAACCCCTAGAACATGTAGAGATCCCTAATCACTTGGAGAGGCAGTTCGCTGTTACTGCTCCAAATCAAGTATGGGTTGGAGACGTCACTTATGTTTGGGCTGGGGGGGGGTTGGGCTTATTTAGCTGTTGTTATCGACTTATTTGCTCGAAAACCTATTGGCTGGGCGATGTCCTTTTCGCCCGATAGTCAATTGACCGTCAAAGCGTTAAAGATGGCGTATGAGTCGCGAGGAATGCCTACAGGAGTTATGTTCCATAGCGATCAAGGAACGCATTACACGAGTCGAAAATACCGTCAGACCCTATGGCGATATCAAATTAAACAGAGTTTATCTCGGAGAGGTAACTGTTGGGATAATAGTCCTATGGAGCGCTTCTTTAGAAGCTTGAAAACAGAATGGGTGCCAGCCAGTGGCTATCACAGTTTAGATGAAGCTTGGCAGAGCATCGTTGGCTATATCATTAGATACTACAGCCAAATCAGGCCACACCAGTACAACGGTGGTCTGACCCCGAATGAGTCGGAAAGGCTTTACTGGAAAACTTACAAAACTGTGGCCAATTTTAGTTGACCACTACACTTTAGGAGACAGAGCAACAGCATGGGTAGAGTCAGAAGTAGACGAGTGGTTGAAGGTTCAGAAAGTTGAACGAAGTTTGCTCAAAACTATGGAGTGTACAGAAGAACTATTGAACAAAGTATTTTGCTCTGCTTAGTCAACGTTAAAAAAACTCTCCACTTGCCTTGCCGACTCAAAACCCAACGACTGCTAAATTCTTCTTGGACTAACACACAAGAGGAAAACATCATGTCTAAAAGCAAAACTCCTATGACTAATACAGCTGCAGCACGTATTCAAGGTACCCAGGCGAAATCCAATGGCGGACAGGTCGCTAAGGGCAGCTTTGCTGCGAGGGCGCAACGTGCGGCAGCTAAAAATAGCAAGTAAATAGGAAGTGGGCCTTGTGCCCACTTATTTGCCATGAAAAGATTTAGTAATAATAAAGAGATACAGAAGTTAGTCGCAAGGTTAATCCGTAATGGTTGGCAATGTGTAAGAGGTGCTAAACATGCAAAGTTACTGGCACCGAATGGTAAGAGGATTACAGTTCCGTCTACCCCTAGTGATAGGAAAGCGTTCATCAACTTCTCTAAAGACATTCAACGGTTGGTAAGACAATGACAACACCATATTTCAGTATTCAATATCTCCTACGTGAGTTTGCCAAAGGACTGGGAACAAAGCAGCTTGCAGCAAAGAAGATCGACGATACGTGTAAAAAGCTAGAAATAAATCCGCACGACTTGCGAATATTAAAGGCTCGGCTTATCCATGAACCGTTGAAAAAGTACGTGAATGTATATTTTGCTGATCATCTGTTGGAGCAAATAGACTCAGTGCTAGACCTGTACCTTAATTTTGTTCGGAACGTCGATTTGGATGGTGTTGATGCTCAGGTGGCACAGAGTTATATCAATAAGTACTTTTTGTCTTATGCAGTGTCGTATATTTGCCGGGAAATGTTAGAAGGAATGCATGTCACGCCTAAAGAGCTAGCTTGGCTTAACCAAAGTGCCATGAGTCTGGCTATAAGCAAAAATGAGTCGAGCGGAGATTGGCAAGCGTATATTGATTCTTGCGATAAAGCCCAGAAAGACAAGCTCCGAAACTGGTGTAAAGGCTATGACGCGGAATTACCTGATATTGGAGGGATAGCTTCTATCGGTGAGCGTTGGGAGCACAACAATTCCTGGGGAACATTGAAGGCTAGGCTTGTTATAGGGCGGTTCTGGGATCATTTCTTTTATCGAACTCAGATCTGTGATTTAAATATGATAAGAGTGATGGAGCCAGATGATTACATAGCTCAAACAGCTTATGCCTTAAAGAGGATACAGTTGGCTAGCGCAATAAAATACGAAAAAACGACTCAATATGCGCTGGGCCTCTTTGAAATTCTGCGCTTACGAGCCCCGAAAACAGAGGAAGGACAGAGTAAGTGCCAAGAATACCTTTCAAAATTGGGACGATATCAGAAAGAGCTGGATAAGAACGCTGAGACGACCTATTACTGGCATTGGATGAATGCAAGATATCATTTACATAGCGGTGATATCGAAGAATCTCTGCAAAGCTACCAAGTAGCGTTTGAGCAAGTTCTTTACCGTGCCGGTGAGAATATCAACTGTATTATCCGTGAGGCGATGATAGTTGCTTGTCGCGTTAAACAGCCTCCAAAGGTATTTATTAATCGGCTGCGAAGTATGGCTGCAGTATTGAGGCTAGATATCCTTCCCAAAGGAACGTTGCCTACTAAAAAAGCAAAACCTGAGTTAATTGAGGATTGGGAGATTAGCACTATCTCCAAACTGTTTGACTCATACTTCACCAGAGAATCATTTTTTCCTGGTGCAGGTTATCCACCGTTTTATGGTGATCGATTTGGTATCTGGATGACGGGTGCTGACTCTCATCAGTTAGATACTAAGAAGCCGAATAAGGTCTTCAAAGTGGGTATGGGTGGAGGTTTAGTTAAAAAGATGCCCCAGATCGTATACTTTTCGATGGTGGATGACATTAAGTCAGTTAGGCAGTTGCTAGAAAGCGGTGCCGATGCGAATAAGTTATCTTCCGCGAACGAGAGTGCTTTGTTGTTCGCTGTTCAGACAATGCAGGCGAATCTTGCTCCTATAGGCTCAATGAGTCAAGAGCTCTTTGATTTGATTACATCGAAATCTCATGATACCGCTACGTTGTCAGCAATCACCCCAAAAAGAAAGCTGTCGGTACTCGGCTGCGCTATTCAGACGGGAAGGTTTGATGTTGTCAAAAAAGTGCTTGAGTTGGGGGCCGACGTTGAACAAAGGCATGATGTTGGACATGAATCGCCTTTGTTCACTTGCATCAGCTTAATCGGAAAGCTGAGGCGACCACATGTAGCTCAAGCTTTATGGGAAATGAATCGCTACTCTGAGCAGAGTTTGCAAAGTGTGATGGCACATTCAGCAGGACTATTACCACATGATAAAGAACACCTTAAAAAGGCTCTCCAAAAGCAGGACAAAGATCCTAAGTTTCAGGCTATAAATCAAGCTCAGATAGAGTATGTAGAATCAAATGTCCGGAAGTACTTAAACCTGGAGGAGCTGAGAGAGATAGGTAAGCTATTGCTGGAACACGGAGCAAACCCGAACAGCAAACATGATACAGCTTTACATGGTTATACGCCGTTAATGCTTGCTATTGAGTTTGATGAGGTCGAGCTAGTCTCCTGCATGCTGAAAGCAAAGGGAAACTTGAGTGATACATGTATCGACACTCGTAACAGAAGAAGGGCGAGTTGTTTTGAAATTGCACGTCATTGGAAGTCTGAGTCCGTTTTGCGAGTGTTCTTCAATACGACAGTTCATTAGGTTGGATATATGACCTTGGTCTTGAGTGCCTTAATAAGTAAGGTACTCTCTTAGCTCGTTGAGGTTCTTTACAATTATTTGTTGTCCTTGTGGGCTTGAATCTAGAACATTTAGCTCGATGTTGTAGCTGTCTAAGACATAACGGATTAATGCAGCATTTGAGCATAACTCCAATAGGTTGTCTGTCATCCCATAGTCATGTGCGATAACGGAGGCTTGCTGTTCTGTTAGCCTTGTATCAGGAGTTAACTGAATCGTTAGCTGAGTATTCCAAAGTTCATCTCGTTCTTTACCCATGATCAGTTTGCCATTGATATCCGGTATCCCTCTAATTCGGCTAAGAACAAAATCACGATAATCTTTAGCGTGTTCACAATAGGCTCGAATATGCCAGCGTAGAGGCGTGCAAACGAGGGTATGAGGAGAGATAATTCGTTCAACTTCAATTCCGTCTTTGAGTGATGTGTAGCTTATATCGACACGTTTTTTCTCTCGTATCGCCTGTACTAAAGGACGCAAGACTTGTGGTGATATATTGCGAGTCACAGGGCGGACCATGGAAACATTTTCAAAACCCATATCCAGTTCATTAAAGGTCACAGCCATGTCTTCACTGCGCGCTAGAATATGAAGGTATTCATCGGCATGTCCACTTGTTAGCTCTGGAGCAAAGCTGTCACTTGGCTTATAACCTTTTAATTGCTTGTCATAAACGAGGTTGCCAGGTGCCACCTCAGAGAGGTAAGAGTTGATATCTTTCGATGCTTGCTGTCTGCCAATACCAAAGCTCTTAATCAGGTGATTGGTCGTTAACCGTCCTTCCCATAGTGCGATGACTTCTATCATTCTGTAGCGGAACAGTAGATCCCAACGTATTGGCCATTTGCTCATCATCTAACTCCTGTCTAGTTATGCGACGTGTGTATGTATTCAGTATTTACCTGTCGTCATTGGCGTCATAATATTGTTGGGACTGAAAATCGTCAAGAAAGCAACCAGAACAGCGTAACGCACTTGCGGGTGGCCTTTATGAATTACATTAACAGCGATAACAAAAATGGTTTATGGGAACTTGCGATTAAAGGCATCGAAGGTCCAATATTAGCCAGTGATTATCTGGGGCTTTATGGTTCAACACCTGATGAAGCTTGTACAGCATCTATAAAGAAGAAAATTGTAGTTCATAGCGCGGAAGGTGAAGACTTTATTCAATGTGGTTATTGTGGGCTCCCTGTAAGGTATCGAGCACGAAGTGCGACTAGTAGAGCTGCTTTCTATCATAAGCATATTCCGGAGTTGGATGAGGTAGATTGTCCATTTCACAGTGACTACCATGGTGATTTTGCATTTACTGAAGCTGAAATGCATGAAACTCAATGGCACTTTCGCACAAAGCACTTTATTGCCGGTACATTGAGGGAATCAGATCAGATAAAGCGTGATTCTATCCAAGTAGAAAAGTTTGTCTTTGCAGAAAAAGGCACTTCCAAAAAATGGCGCAAGCCGGATATTTACTTTGAAGACACCAATGGTAATCGATTCGCGATAGAGTTGATTCAAGGTTGGTTGGACCCAGAAATAATCCATGCTCGCGAGCAGTTCTTCTTAGGGGAAGAGATCAACCTGATTTGGTTGTTTAGTGAAGGTCGAAGCGATTCTATTTTCTATTACATCATGTACGGTACCGCCTTAGAGGCTCACCCTGAAAGTTTTGCGGAGTTTGAGAGCAAAGTGAAAGACATCCAATGTAATGCCTTTGTTTTCTCTCAAGAAGCGTTAGATAAAAGCCAAGAGAGTGGAGAGTTCTACTTCGAGGCACATTTCCCCGAGTTTGATTTTAAGTCAACAGAGCTTTTCTTAGAGATGAGCTATGGGTGTCAAATGGTGGTTTTGAGTGACTTAATATTGTCTCCAGAAAGGCTACCATACGCAATCAATACAAAAGCTGCTTTGCATGGAAAGCAACAAGAACTGTCAGCTGCTATACAGGAAAAGGCTCAACGAGAGTCTCGGCAGTCAGTAAAACGAATCTATCAAGTGCTTGATCAGATTGCTTCTTGTGGAGAGAAGGGTGAGCTTTCATCGTTATCACTGACGCATTTATCAGATGAGATAAATGAGTGCTTTGATTATGTATTACAGGAGTATGATGAACGGAGCTCCCTACTTGAATTAATTCGTCAAACAATCGCCCTAGAAAGAGCTAGGCTTGAAGAGCGACAAAGGAAAGCTCAGCGCATAGAGCATGCCAAGGAGCTTAGAGGGTTACGGCATCAATTGATTTATGTCCGACAAGCGCTCAAACAAAGTATTACAATTCAAGAACTAACATCGCTCAGGTACCGCCTGGCAGATGTTGCGAGTAATTACTGGAATGTTATATCTAGTGATCTATCTTCTAGCGTTTGGGAGCGTTATTTGAATCTCCTTTTAGAAAGCATCGGACAGCAAACAGAATTGCTTACCAAAGATTTACCTAAGCCTATGGCTCTCTGGAGAATCACTAATGATCTTCTCAGCTACTCACTTGAGAAACGTATGCAACTTTTTGAATCTCGTAGTCCATTGGCAATCGAGATGTCGCAACAGCAATCAGCGTACTTAATCTATAAGTCGCCTGCAGAAACCCAAATGTTTGAAGAGAAACTGAATGAGATTAAGAACAGGACCAAAACACAATTTCTGAATACCAATTGGAAAGATTTGATGGGGACCTGGAACCCTGATTCTACTTATCGAGATTCAATCGAAAGGGCGGGATTATTGTTGCGCGTTGAAGACCCTTCAGAGCTAGAAGCTAACGAACAAGATTGGGTTGAAGAAGCCCTAAATATGTTCGTTGAACGATTAGTTGTCTTGATTAATGAGCACTATAACAAAGCATTCATAAAAGCTTATGGCCGAGTAGATGCAGATGCGTTGGGAAAACTATTGAACTTTTGGGACTGGTTGCATGATGGACTTTATATTTACAATCAACCTGAAGCAGTAAATAGAGCTCATCAACTAAAACAATACTTACTGCACAACGACACTTCAGCAATAGAGTGGAAATAGCACCATGTATGAACATAACTCTCTTCCCGCCGGCACAAAACTCAATAACACAGAATTATGTGAAGTCTTCGGCTGCAGCCCGCAAGGTGGGATGCGTCGCTCACATAAAACCAATACATTGGTCATTGTATCGAACCACATCAAGTCTATTTATGATGATCGTTGGGTAGGTGACGTTCTCCACTATACAGGCATGGGCTCTAAAGGCGATCAAAGCCTAACGTTTCAGCAGAATAAAACGCTAGCTGAATCGAGAACCAATGGTGTCGCTGTTCACTTATTTGAGGTATTTACGGACCAAGAATACACCTATGTTGGCGAAGTCGCTCTCGACGGTGAACCGTACTCGGAAACGCAAGATGATGAACAAGGTAATCCAAGAAGAGCATATATATTCCCTCTAAAGCTTGTAACGGGTGAGCGCCAGGTTAGAAAAGAAGATCGCGATAACGTTGAGAGTGTCCGAGTTTGTAAGGCCAAGAAATTGACTCCTGAGGAGCTTCAGTCTTTGGCGACAAAAGGTGGAAAAACCGCTACACGGTACCAACAACAATCCACCAGCTATGAGCGAAATATTTGGGTAGCAGAACTGGCTAAACGCCTTGCTAAAGGTCAGTGCCAACTTTGTCTACAACCGGCGCCATTTAAAAATGCGAAAGGCGAGCCATATCTCGAGACACACCATATTGTTTGGCTCGCCAAAGGTGGAGACGATACGGCTGAAAATACAGTCGCATTATGCCCCAATTGCCACAAGAAAATGCATATCGTAGATGACGCAAAGGATGTTGAGGTTTTAAAATCTCGTAGCAATAAATTGTTAGAAGAGCTAAATCAATGAGTAAGAAACGCATTGAAGTCGTTGCGGCTGTACTGAAAAATGAAGGTGAATTCCTAGCCGTACAAAGAGCGCCATCAAAGCTAGATTATGTTAGCGAAAAATGGGAGTTTCCAGGAGGTAAAGTAGAAGCAGGCGAAACGCTTGTTGCAGCTATTACCAGGGAGTTAGATGAAGAGTTAAGAATTGCCGTTACTGACCCACAGTTTTTGTTGACGATTGAGCATAGCTACCCTGATTTTGATATCACCATGCATTGTTTTGTTATTGAGGTACCAACGCGCGAACTTGAGCTTACTGAGCATATTGACTCTCGCTGGTTATCCAAAGACCAACTTTGGGATGTTGATTGGGCTGCGGCTGATATACCGGCCGTTGAAAAACTCCAGTCTACGTTCTGAAGGATAACGAAAATGGACCTAAAAGCAGGCTGGGATGGGACTTGGCAAGACTTTCTTTCTACAGACAGAGCTAGTTTTCTAGAGTCGTTAGTATCTTTCCATCGTAGTTTGAGTTGGACGCAAGATCTCGATCCTGCGCAACGCTACGCTTGGGAAACTGAATACGATGTAATGACGTCTACCCTTAATCACGTTATTACAGAAACTCAAGTGGAACCAGAGAAGTGCTGGATAGTCTTTGAACAAGAATTGATTGGTGAAGGCGGAAAACGAGCGGCGGATGTTAACCTAGTTACTCCAGCTGGCGAATTGTTTGTAGTCGAGTTCAAACATAAGCAAGAAGCCTCTGAATACGAGATTCTTCGAGCAAACTCTGATTTGCAAACAATGCGACGCTATCACAGTGAATCTATCGACCTAGTCGGTTATGGCTTTGTTGTTCTCACCAAACCTGGTGCTAAGCCGTTCCAACACCCAAACGTTGTGTGTGACATCGCAGAAGATGGTCTGGCTCCCCAGTTAGCTTCACAGCTTATAACGTCATTAAGTAAACCTAGTTACTATAATGTACTCCAGTGGGCAAAAGGTGAGTTTTATCGCCAGCCAAGCATCTTGCATGGCACTGCTCAGGTTTTTTTCGACGCTAAAATACCTACGCTAAAAACCTCGGCCGGTGAAAATATTGGCCAGGCACGTGCGGCACTGTTAAAGCTTTATCAGCATGCTAGGGACAAGCAGCAAAGATATGTTGTTGTCGTTCATGGGCGCCCTGGTGCCGGTAAGACTCTACTGGGCATCGGTTCTGTTGCGGAAATTGCACGTAGTGAGAGCGCAAAGCAGAGCGAACCTATTTTTCTTTCTGGCAATGGACCTCTCGTTCAGGTGTTACAACATACGTTAGATTATAGTGGTAAGCAGTCAGTTGGCCGGACAGGAGATAAGGTCATTGATGGTCGAGTGATGATCCAAGACCTGCTTCCGTTCAAGAAGGATCTGAAGCGCTCACTAACATCACGCAGAGAGACTTTTGTCGTATTTGATGAAGCACAGCGAGCGTGGGACAAAGCAAGCCCTAGAGAATCACAATCACCGTCTGAGTTAATGTTGTTTTGTAACTGGCTTGCTTGTCAACCATTTGGAGTGTTGGTGCTTTTGGTGGGAGATGGTCAAGCGATCCATCGCAATGAGATGCAGTTAGATCAGATGCTAGCAGACCTAGATGCAGCAATAAGAGCGCAAAACGGCAAAGTCATCCCTATTATGCCATCGCTGCACGCCAGTAAAATGCAACTCGTTACGCCAATTAAGAAAGACGTGTATAACCTTAAAACGCCCATTCGGCAGGCCTATACAGAGAGTTTAGACAAGTGGATTGAAGCGGTTTTATCTAACAATTCTGACCAAGCTCAAAAAGTTGCTTTGGATATTCAGGCTTATTATCCATTGCGACTGACTCAATACCAGCAAACTGCTGAAACTTATGCTCTGGGTGTACAACAAACTATGCATGAAGGAAACAAGCTTCAAGACGCTTTTAGAACGGGGTGGTTGATGTCCAGCCAAGGTGGCAAGTTTATTGAGGAAGTCCAGAAAGATAAATACAAACCAGGTAAACATATTGGCCCTTGGTACGTTGAGCCACCAAGTTCTGAAAATTCATGCTGTCAATTTGAAGCGGCTTGTACTGAGTTTAGTTGTCAAGGTTTAGAGCTATCACTTGCTTTGTTTAACTGGGGGCTGGATATGGTCTATCGCAACGGAAAGTTGGTGGTTGAAGACCGGCGCCAGTACGAACATTACACAGAGGGTAGTTATAGAGTATTGCTCAGTCGTGGGCGTAGTGGTTTGGTCATAAAGTGTGATGACCAGGAAACGTTCGAATACTTGAAACAATGTGGTATGCAGGAACTTTAAGTGGCTGTTGCTAGATAAAAAATTAATATAAAGATGTGAGTGAGTAGTGAGCCGACAAAAAAGTCTAATTGGCTGGATAGATTTTTCATCTACAGAGCGAGAGCGTGTATCTCAAGTGTTATCCATGTTACAAGAGAAAGGTACACTTGATGAGTTGGGTATAGGACAAATCAGGGATGCCTTTGCCGATCAGCTTTTTCCGGGCTTTTCTACTATCCAAACCCGCGCTAAGTACTTTGTTACTATCCCATATATCTTTCATGACTACCGTAAGTTAGAGCCTAATGAGCGGCCTCTTCTGGTTGAATACATTAGCCAGCAAGAAGATAAATTAGCTAGGTGCTTAGTCGAAAACCATCGACATGATATGCCTGATGGGATCATTGGCAAAGAAAGCCTAGAGAAAGGAGTAGCTCGTAAGCCTTCTTCCGTCTACTGGAATGGACTGCGCCAGTTATCCATCGCTAAAACAGAACTGTCGTTAAGAGAGTTTGTTAATCAGTACCAAGAGCTAGCAAACAATAAGAGCGAAGCCCATATCGATGACGATGGACAGCATTCTGATATTGCGCAACTGATGACGAAACCCGATGGTTACTGTGAATCTTGGTTAAACCAAGTGTCAATAAAACTTACACGTAAAGAAGCTGATTACCTCAAAAATAAACTACAGCTATCGAGTAAGATTGAACATAGTGTCCCCGCTCAGTTATTCAAGCACAACCTTGTTGGTGAAGCTTTGCAAGTGGCTAATATGGATGTCCATAATGGTTGGCAGGCCGAAGCCCTTTATGAAAAGTTAAAAGACTCTCCTATTTCCGAACAAACGAAAACATGTTTTGAAAAAGCGCTGGAATTTAGTTTTGTTCTTGAAGGCGCGCATATTCGTTACAACATCCTCATAGCCCAACGTGCCAAAAATATCGAACAGATTGAACAGTGGAATGATGAGTTTGATGTTTGGTTGAACCAAGCTCATAAACAGCCGACGAGCTTTGAACAGCAGAGCATCGATAACTGGTATGAGTTTGCTTTCGGACCACATAAAAGCGCAAACAATCGCACACGTCAGTTTATCGAAAACTGGTGTAGCTTGATTCGCGAGAATGCCCCTGTAGATAAGTTGGATGCGTGTGTTAAGCAGCAAGCGATAGCAAATAAAGGGGCTCGGTGTTTGCTGAAAAAAGCCCTCAGTGAAAATCAAAAGTGGGTTGGAATGCGCAAACTGGAGTTTCGTTGGCCTTCTGCCAGAGTCATTTTACAAGATATCCAGGAGGGGCTAGATGTTAGTGCCGGATAAAAATCGCTTAGACTATGGCGAACAGCTTATTGCTCCCGAAGGTTATGAGCTTACTCGTGCTATCGCCACGACGTATAGCTTGGATCTAAATACCTTGTTGACGGTGCCAATTGCTATGTGTTTTGGCCATACCTTAGAAGGCTCGGTTGAACACATGAGAATAGCGCTGTTGGAAGCGTTAGGAATGCTGGGAGATAAACTCACAGTTTTCTACCAACAAGGCAATATTAAGTTGCCAGATAAATACAACAGCTTATTTGGCTTGTTGGAAAGCAGTCTTATTCCAGTAGTTCCAAACGCAGGAGAGTCGAATTCGGAGTTTTCGTCGTTTCACCCGAAATTGTGGTTACTGCGATTCGAAAGCCCAGATGAAAACAAAAATGTGAAATACCGCTTGATAGTGCTGTCACGTAACTTAACGTTTGATCGCAACTGGGATCTTAGCGCCGTAATTAATGGAGAATCAAGAGGGAAGCGAAAGCCAGCCAATCGTCAGTTGATTGACTTTTTTGATGAGCTTTACCGCGGCTCATCAACGCTTTCATTTGATGAAGTGATTGATCCAGAAGAGCTAATTAGGGTGCATTGGGATAAACCAGATAACATCACTGAACTTGGTTTTCTTTCTACTGTTTTTGACGATGGCAATAAACGACAGCGTCCAATTCGTTTAGAGCATGGTAATCAAGCCATACTTGCTGTATCACCTTTTATTCGAGGAGGTGGCCAAGTCGGTGCTCTAGATTGGCTCAGTACCTTTGCTCCTGATGACCAACGTTACTTATTTAGCCGTAAAGAAGAGCTCGATATGGCGGGTGAGAAAGCGTTGGACGGTTGGCACTGTTACGCACTTAACGAACACCTCGTCGATGCTGAAGAAAATGAGGAAATAGACCAGTCCCCATTTGTAGAAAACGACCTCAACTTGCATGCAAAGTTATTAGTTGTCGACGAGACTGATTCCAATACCAGCTGGCACCTTGGTTCTGCGAATACAACTCAAGCAGCGATAGGGGACGCCTTCAATAGCCCGAGAAATAGTGAATTCATGCTTCGTTTAACGGGTTCCAAAGATCACATTGGTGTTCATTCACTGATTAAGCAATGGGTTAATGAGCATGGCACAGGCCTATTTACAAAACATGAGTTCAGCGAATTAGAAGAAACTGAAGGTGAAGACTCTGATCGAGCACTTCGTCTATTAGAGTTCAGCCTAATTAGTACAGATTGGAAGCTCAACGTTGATTTATGTGGTGATGATGAATATCAGCTGACCTTAAATGGGCCTCTGGTTGAGACTCCCGAGAGTTTTGACGTTAAGGTTTCGATATTGAGTGCGTCACAGCCACGAGCCCTAGCTCAAGAGGTTATTTGGGATAGCCTTAAACCCTCCCAAATTAGTGCGCTGATCCATTTCGAAATATCTGAAAAGGATTCAGTGGTTAAAAATTTAGTCGTTCAAGCTGAAATAATATTTAACTGTAAATTGGACCGTGGAAAGGCAATAACCAATGAATTGCTCGAGAATCGCTCACAGTTTATGAGTTATATCGCGATGCTGTTACATATCGACCCAAGTAAGCAAGATTTGATGAACAGTGCGAGCAAGGGAGACGGTGAGGGGGCTGGTGGCGTGTTCTTCACCAAAGATAGTGTGATCTACGAAAAATTGATGCGAGCAGCTGCGTTAAGTCCGGATTTGTTAGAAAGAATTGATCGTTTACAGGCGCAAGTCGATGAAAAGATCATTCCAGATGAATTCAAGACATTATGGGGCGTCTTCTCGTCATTTGTACCATCCAAGTAGTTAATAAATAGTTGTAAAAATAAGAAGAACACGAAGTAATGACACAAGCGATCCTAGAGCAACTAAACGGTGTATTGACTGGCCTTAAAGATTTTCAAAAGGCAACGGTAGACCTAGTTATAGATAAGTATCAAATACCCGAACATAGCCACAGAATACTTGTAGCTGATGAAGTGGGGTTAGGAAAAACTATCGTCGCGAAAGGTGTCATCGCTCAATTACTGAAAAGACATGTAGGGTCCAACACGACTACACCGATGCGTGTCATCTATATCTGTTCCAACCTTGCATTGGCAGATGAGAATCGCCAAAAGCTGGCGCTATTTAATGGTGAAGATGCAAAGCGATGGGTGAAACCATCAACATTTGGGCGCTTGGTTGAACTGGCTCTAAAGCCGAAAAAATCTGAAATAAACGATGAGCACGTTATTGAAGTTTGTACCTTAACCCCTTCGACTTCTTTTACGTTGACTGCTGGATCGGGTAACTGCCGGGAAAGAGCGATCTTAGCGGTTCTACTGTCTCAAACGACGAATTTATGTGAAGTCGTGAAGCCAGTTCGTGAGCTATTTAAAACCAATCAGATTACCAGAGAGGGTCGATGGGAAGATGAATTGAGGTATCTGGATCAATATTTTGATACAGAACCGTTAGTCATCTCTCAGCTTGAAAGCAGCTTGAGCAAGCCTTGTGAATCTGATGTGTTAAGAGAACACTTTTCATCGCTTCAAGATGCGGCGCTCTACCTAGCTAATTGTTGGACCAAAGACTCAGGCGAAACCGATGAAACTAGCCATCTATTTTACCATTTTAGAGTGGAAATTCGTCGACTGGTGGCGCGCTGTTGTGCTGGAAGTTTACAGGCAGACTTGTTCATTTTAGATGAGTTCCAACGCTTTCAGTCTTTAACAGATCAAAGCTCTGATTCCGAAGAGTCGTTAATTGCTAGGCAGGTATTTAGTGATAAGGGCAAAGCCAAAAAGGCAAAATCCAAAGTACTTTTGTTGTCGGCAACGCCTTTTAAAGCGATGACGACAATTAACGATGAGGACGATGAAAGCAGTCATCATGAACAATTGCATAAGTTACTCGATTTTTTATCACACAATGACGTGGACTTTGTTTCTCAATACGAACTGAAGCGTAATCTGCTTCATGGGGATATGTTAACCCTGTCCTCTGGCAATGCAGATATTGAGTTTATCAGCGATACGAATGCGCGTTCAGTCGAAAAGTTACTGCGAGAATACATTGCCAGAACTGAGCGGAGCCAAATTAGCAAAGGCTTTGAGCAGCTTATTCATTCCAATGAACTATGTTGTGGTTCTGATTTTAGTGTTGAAGAAGTCCAAGGTTACCGAGCGATCGAAGCGTTAAACGCAGTGCTGCCTAAGGGGCGTGGAGGTGTCTCTCTTATCGAGTTTGCTAAGTCAGCGCCTTGGGCGATGTCTTTCTTAAATGGTTATGCTTTTAAAGAACTGTACCACCGCAATATCAACAACCCTGATGTAAAAAAGCTGCTTGGAAGGCACCAAAGCAGAGAGCACACTCACGCTTGGTTATCTCGTAGCAACATTCAAAACTATAAATTGAACGTTGAACAAAGTGCCCCGAACGCAAAGATCAAAGCGTTAAGTAAAGTCATTTTCGAAGGCTCACCGGAGAACTTGCTTTGGTCCCCACCTTGCAAACCTTATTACCAATTTGACGGTGTATTTAAAGGAAATGAGAATTTTACTAAGACGCTGCTATTTTCATCGTGGGCGCTTGTGCCAAAGGCTTTAAGTTGTCTGTGGTCTTATGAGGCCGAACGTCGAGTACTAATGGGGAAGGGGAAAAGGCCTAAATATCATAATGATAAAGGTAAAGGTAATTCACCTTTGCTTCGATTTGAAGGGAAATCCACTCTCAACGTATGGCATTTACTCTATCCATGTAAATCGCTAGCCGAAGTGTCGTATTTAGATGTGAGCCTAGATGAGGTCTTGGCTCAACAAACCATGTTAATCCAGAGCAAATTGGCCGGTTTAAAGCGATATGAAAGTGATGACAAGACCAATAGCGATTGGTACGTGCTCGCTCCTATGCTGTTGGATCGACAAGCTGGGAAAACAGATCATTTCGAGAATTGGTTAGAGGTGATTAAGTCTCGCTTGAACACAGAAGGTCGTATTAAGCATTTTGCCAAAATTAAGCAGTATTTTGAGGGGAGTGAGTCATTCTCTTTAGGTAAAATGCCTGATGACTTAGCCAAAGTGCTGGCATATTCAAGCCTAGCTAATCCTGCTACCTGCGCGATGAGGGCTATTCAAGCGCTATGGTCAGAAGGTATATCTGAATTCGATTTGGTTCGTTACTCTGTTCAATTTGCGGAGCTTACAACCAGACTGTTCAATCATGAATACGCTGTTCCCATTGTGAAACGTAACGTTAAACACACCCTGCTATCTGGACAGACGGCTTCACCGGCTTGGTATAAGGTCTTAGTCTATTGCGCACATGGCAATTACCAATCAATGTTGGATGAATACTGTCATTTACTCGCGACATCAGGCAGCGATGTTCATGCCGCAACAAGTAAGCTTGAGCATGCTATGGGGATACAAAGCTCAAGTCCGAATGTTCATTTCTGGGAAGATAGGAAAAAAAGGCCAAAAGATAAAAGGACAACAATGCGTTGTCATTTTGCTGTTCCGCTTGGTAATCAAAAGCTCAATGATGATAGTGGATTGAAACGAGTAGTGAGCGTACGTGACGCGTTTAACTCCCCATTCCGACCATTTGTGTTGAGTTCGACATCAATAGGTCAAGAAGGGCTCGATTTTCATTGGTATTGCCGTCGAGTCGTTCATTGGAACTTACCCAACAACCCCATCGATATTGAGCAACGAGAAGGGCGGGTGAACAGGTATAAGTCGCTTGTCGTTCGTCAGCGAATAGCAGAAAACCACACTCCAGATTTTGGCAACAAAGCGGATGTTTGGGAGCAGCTATTCGCACAATCAGCCAATGACGATGCGAATAAAACGAGTGACTTAGAGCCGTTCTGGTTTACTCCTAATGGGAAGGCTCAAATTGAACGAATTGTGCCGACTTACCCAATGAGTAAGGAAGTTGCGAAATATGCTGAAGTGAAAAAAATACTGGTGCTCTATCGCTTAGCGTTTGGACAACCGAGACAGCAAGAGCTCTTGGAAAGCTTCACAGCCTGCGATATAGAAAGTGAAGAATTTAATCGAGTGAAGGACTCGTTGATCATCGACCTTGCCCCTTTGAATGCTATTTGATTTATCCCCACCAGCGAAAGCTGGTGGGCATTTGTATTTTTTCTATGCACTCAGTCTTGTAATGAACTATCCTACATTGCCGATTCCCCAATTTTCCCATATTCTCTCACCATTAATTCTGATGAATAAAACCAACATGAGATAACACTCTGAATGGTAGACCAAATTTTAACCTTGAAAGAGGTGGCTGCTTACCTAAAGTTGGCCGAAAAAACAGCATATAGATTAGCAAGCGAAGGAAAGCTTCCTGGTTTCAAAGTCGGCGGTTCTTGGCGTTTCAAAAGCGAAGATATTGAAGCGTGGATAGAAGAGCAAAAAGGCAAAGGCCAGTAAGCCTTTAAGAAATCAAAGCAATTTTACGTGCTGGTGAATGTAGTTACCAGCACCGAAACAGCAAATAATTGAGTAAACGATGAATCAACAACAAATTAAGCAACTAGAAACAGAGTTATGGGACAGCGCAAACTCACTGCGTGCTAACTCAAAACTTACCGCGGCAGAATACAAAGATCCGGTATTGGGCTTAATTTTATTGCGTTATGCGCAGAACCGTTATGATCAAGCAAAGACTAAGATTGAATCAAGTATTCCCGAAGGCCCAAGAGGAAAGCGTGCTGCGACTAAGGATGACTTCTTAGCTGCTGGAGCAATGATGCTGCCTGAATTATCTCAATTTGACTACCTTGCTAACTTGCCTGAACAAGAGCCGCTTGATGAAGCCATTAATGAGGCCATGAAGCTAATAGAAGAAGCCTATCCAGATTTAGCTGGGGTACTGCCGCGAAATTATCAAGAGCTTGATACAGACTTACTGCGTGAGCTTATCCGCGTATTTAATAAAGACTCTGTTAAAAATGTGAGTGGTGATGTGTTTGGTCGTATCTACGAATTTTTCTTGATGAAATTTTCAATGGATGGCGCAGGCGCTCAAGAAGGTGGAGAGTTCTTCACGCCACCATCGTTGGTTCAATTGATTGTAAATATGATCAAACCTGACCACGGTGTGATTCACGATCCAGCTTGTGGCTCTGCAGGTATGTTTGTACAAACAGGTCACTTCATTGAAGAGCAAGACAAAAACGCTTCCATCAACCAAAAAGTCACTTGTTACGGATCAGAGCTGAAATCAAACAACACCCGCTTAGCAAAAATGAACTTAGCTATTCATGGTATTGAAGGCAAAATCATAGAGAGCAACAGCTTCTATTCTGACCCTCATTCACTGGTGGGCAAATGTGATTTTGTCATGGCGAACCCTCCGTTTAACGTAAAAAAAGTCGATAAGAAAAAAGACTACGTGAAAACGGATGTGCGTTTATTTAAGGACATCGGTATCCCTAAGGCAGACAATGGCAACTACCTATGGATTCAGTACTTCTATCACTACCTGAATGAGCAAGGTCGTGCAGGTTTTGTTATGGCAAGCTCTGCGACTGATGCGGGTAACACCGAAAAAGACATCCGTCAGAAGTTAATCGAAACTGGTGCAGTTGATTGTATCGTTGCGGTTGGAAATAACTTCTTCTATACACGCTCTTTGCCTTGTCATGTGTGGTTCTTAGATAAAGGAAAGTCTGAAGATAACAAAGACAAAATTCTGATGATTGATGCACGTAACACATTCCGTGTTGTAACTAGTACGATCAATGATTACTCGCCAGGCCAGTTAACCAACTTCAATGCGATTATGGAATCGTACCGTGGTGATGAGTCTGCAATTGCGAATGCCCAAGTGATACATAACACCACTGCTGTTGAACTTGCAGAGGAGATTGCAATTGAAATTAATGCACTACGCAGCGAGTGTAAGTCGATTCTTAAAGGTCCTTTTACCCCTGCACATGACAGTAAGTGTAAAGAGTGTAGTAGCAAAGTAGATAAAGACGATTTTTCCTTGTGTGATAAGTGCCAAAAAGCCTTTACAAAGCAAGTCAAACCAAACATCGATTTTAGTTCAATTATTACTGAGCTAAATGAAGTACTAGCGGTTGATAAAGCTAGTGATTTTGAAGCTTGTCAGGAATGGGATGAGCGTTTTAATCAGCCTGTAGAGCAATTATTTGCCTTAGTTGAGCAGTATCAGGCTGAATCTGATAAAGCACTAAAAGAGTTTAAAGAGCTCGATAAAGATGAAAAAGTGACTGCCGAGAATAAGCAGATTAAAAAACAGTTGGATGCAAACAGTAAACTGTTGAAGCAGCTTATAACTGCATTATCTGAGCATAAAGACTTATTTAAACAAGAGCTAGCTAATTATAAGCAACTCATCAAAGATTGGCGTTCACTTCGTGACAATTTCCCTGAAAACAAATATCAGGATGTCGAAGGGCTTTGTAAAATAGTTGATAGGGCTGAAGTTGCTGAAAATGACTATAGCCTTACACCGGGGCGTTATGTGGGGTATACCGTGCAAGTTGATGATGATTTTGATTATGAGCTTCGCTTAAAAGAAATCCACAAGAAACTTGGCGATTTGAATTATGAATCAAATTCGCTAATGGGCATGATTCAAGGTGTTCAATTATGAATAAGTTTGAACCTATAACCCTTGGTGATTTTTGCTCTGTTAGTTCAGGTTTTGCGTTTAAAAGTGAACAATTTTCAGAAAATAGTAATGATACGTTCTTAGTAAAAGGTAGTAACTTAGGTCATAGAGTAATTCGTTGGGATGAAGGACCATGGTGGGATAGTTCCGACTATGAAAAGTTACGACGCTATCAGCTAGTTGTTGATGATGTTGTTTTAGCCATGGATCGCCCTATTGTCGGTGGTCAATTAAAATTTGCTTGGATTAGAAAGTCTGATCCTAAGTCGCTTTTAGTTCAGCGAGTTTCATGCTTGAGGGCCAAAAAGGATAGCGACCAGGTTTTTTTACGTTATGTCATTGCTTCACCAGCATTCTTGCAATACATAGACACTATTACTACTGGGGTTAACGTTCCGCACATAAGTGGACCAGATATTCGTAAGTATAAGTTCAACTTACCTTTACAAGAAGACCGTCAAAAAATAGCAGCGATTCTCTCTACTTACGATGATCTTCTCAACAACAATCTTGAACGAATCAAGCTTTTAGAAGAAATGGCACAAATTACTTACGAAGAGTGGTTTGTCCGTATGAAGTTTCCTGGTTTTGAAGAGGTTGAATTGGACCTAGAAACCGGGCTGCCAATAGGCTGGAAAACTCAAACATTGCGAGAACTAACATCTTATATTAATCGTGGTGTTGCTCCTAAGTATGTTGAAAGTGAAGGTTTTCCAGTAATAAACCAAAAATGTATCAGGGAACACTTGGTCAACTTTACTGAAAGTAGATTGACAGCTAGTGATCACAAGGTTCCTGAAGACAAGTTGCTTCAGTCACTTGATATTCTAGTTAACTCAACAGGTACAGGGACTTTAGGTCGCGTAGCTCAATTGTTCGATTGCCCGGATAAGGCAACAGTTGATACGCACGTAACTATTGTTAGACCAAGTGGTGATGTATCTGCTTATTGGTTGGGACGATCTTTGGAAGCTATCGAGCCGTTTATTGTGAATTTAGGTAAAGGGGCAACTAATCAACAAGAGCTCGGTAGAAATGATTTAGCTGACATTGTTAAGTTAAATACACCAACGGAAGATTTAATGGCTCGGTTTGACGATTTCGCACGTCCAATATTTGAAACGATAACAAACCTCTTGAATCAAAACGTTTTGTTAAAAGAGGCGCGAGATATCCTGCTACCTCGACTGATGACTGGCATGATAGATATAGATAAAGTGGAACTACCAGCGGCGTTGTTAGAACGCATTAATAAACAAAACAATAACGAAACTAATATTGGTTAGGTAAAGGAGTATCGCTGTATGAGCTATGAGTATTCTGAAGATGGATTGGTCGAGCAAGCAAGCCAAGAGGTGTTAGAGCAGCTTGAATGGGATGTGAAAACCGCTTGGCATAACGAGTCATTATCGGTGAAGGACGACCGTAGTGATGGCCTGCTAGGCCGGGCCAATAAATCAGAAGTGATCCTACAGCGATACTTAAAAGATGCGCTAGTTGAGCTAAACCCAGGCTTACCTAACACCGCTTATCAAAATGCAATTGATCTCATCATTCAAACCGAAGCGGATAAAAGCCTAGGTGCACTTAATAAGCAGAAGCATGAACTCCTCACAAAAGGCGTCCAAGTTAGCTACCAAGATGATAAAGGCAAGCTGCAAAAAAAACGCTTAAAAGTGTTCAACTTCAACCTGCCTAAAAAGAACCACTTTCTAGCGGTACGCCAGTTTGAAGTGGTGGGTAAACTCTACAATCGTCGTCCCGATATTGTTGGCTTTGTTAATGGCATTCCGTTGGTGTTTTTTGAGCTTAAAGCGCACCACACCGATCTACGGAATGCATTTGAAGACAACCTGACTGATTATAAAGACACTATCCCCGAAGTGCTGCATAGCAATGCCTTTATTATTTTAAGTAATGGTACTGATTCACGAGTCGGCACTGTAACTAGCCCTTATAAGTTCTTTCTTGAATGGAAACGTATTGAAGAAAATGAAAAGGGTGAAGTAAGTCTAGACACCATGCTACGTGGTACTTGTGATAAAGCACGACTGTTAGATTTGTTTGAAAACTTCTTACTGTTTGATGGTGAAGGCGATGATGTGGTTAAAATCATGGCAAAGAACCACCAGTTTATTGGTGTAAACAAGGTAGTCGAGCAAGCCAAGAACATAGAAGACTTGAAAGGTAAGCTTGGCGTGTTCTGGCATACCCAAGGCTCGGGTAAATCCTATTCAATGGTGTTTATCTGTCAAAAAATTCTACGCAAGTTTGGTAAGAGTTATACCTTCTTGATTGTCGTAGACCGTACAGAACTTGAGAACCAGTTGTATGATACGTTTTCTGGCTGTAATGCGATCCCTACTAAGCTTCCGAAAGATGGTATCCGGGCAAAGAGTCGCAAGCATCTTCGCGAACTTCTTGGTGAGAACCACCGCTATGTATTTACTCTTATCCATAAATTTGCCATTGATAAGAAAAAGGAAACTGAGTATCCGCTTATTACAGACCGTGACAACATCATTGTAATTTCTGATGAGGCACATCGCACTCAAGGTGGTACTTATGCTCAAAATATGCGTTTCAAAGCGATTCCTAACGCCTCTTTCCTTGGTTGTACCGGAACACCATTAATCGATAATGAAGTCGAGCTAACTAAACAGATATTTGGTGGTTATGTTTCAGTCTATGACTTTAAACGAGCTATGGACGATGGAGCGACACTACCACTTCGCTACCTAAACAGAGGTGAGAAACTCGATATCGAAAATCCTGATCTCGATCATCGAATGGCTGAAATCATCAATAATGAAGATCTTGATACGGACCAAGTGGCTAAGTTGAGACGCGAGTTTGCCCGCGATTACCCCATTCTTACCTCAGATGATCGATTGGATAAAATTGCTAAAGATTTAGTATGGCATTTCAACGATCGAGGTTACCAAGGTAAGGCAATGTTTGTTGCGCTAGATAAGCCAACAGCAGTACGTATGTACGACTTAGTGATGCAATATTGGCCTCAATATGTAGAAGAGCTCAAGCAACGTATTTCGGTGGAAACTGATCAGCAAGAAGAACTTACACTGAAGAAACATTTACATCGTGTTGAAGAAACAGAAGTGTGTGTTGTTGTTAGTAGTGAACAAAATGAAGTTAAGAAGTTCAAAGAGCTACAGCTAGATATAGAGCCGCATCGTAAAAAGATGGTTGAACGTGATTTAGAAACCGAGTTCAAGGATGAGGATAATCCGTTCCGCTTAGCGATTGTGTGTGCAATGTGGATCACTGGCTTTGATGCCCCTTGTGTTTCAACGGTATACCTAGACAAGCCGATTCAGGGTCATACATTGATGCAAACTATCGCAAGGGCGAACCGTGTCTATGACGATGAAAAAGAAAACGGCCTAATTGTTGATTATGGCAATGTCTACACACAGCTAGAGAAGGCTTATTCGGTCTATGGTGGTCCGTCAAATCCAACGGTACCTGGTGGCAATGGCGGTGTAACGGTAGAGCCCGGGAATCCCTTAGAAAAACTTGAAGAAATGGCTGAAGAGTTAGCGGCAGCTATTTTAGCAGTCAGCAACTTCTTGGTAGAAGTTGATTTCAATTTAAATGACCTTGTTCAGGCGGAGACTGCTATGGCGCGCTTGTCGGCACTAGGAAAAGCTGCTAATGCAGTGTGCTTAAATGAAACAACGCGAACACAGTTTGAAGTTGCCGCTCGTGATGTATTTAGAAAATACAAAGCACTTTATCCGGAAGATGTCGTAAAGCCATTTGTTTCAGAGTTCAACGCTATTGAAGCTATCTATAACCAACTTAATCAGAAAGTAAAATCTGCCGATATTTCAGCAGTAATGCGTAAGCTTCAGCAAGAAGTGAGCATGAGCGTTAGTACTCGCGCTAATACTGTAAGTGATGACGATTATGTTGATTTAAGTAGCCTTGATTTTGACAAGTTAAAACAAGCTTTTGCTAAATCCAGTCAAAAAAATGCTGTTGTGTTTGATTTGCAAGAAGCGATTGAAAAGCAACTCGAACAAATGGTACGTCAAAATCCTATTCGGTTAGAGTTCTATGAGAAGTACAAAACGATCATTGCTGAATATAACGCAGGCAAAGATATTCAAGCTGTGCAAAAGGCATTTGATGATTTGAATGAGTTTATGCAAAACGAGCTTAGTCCAGAGCAAGAAAGGGCTATGCGTGAAGGCCTAGATGAAGAGTCATTAGCAGTATTTGATTTGCTGAAGAAACCTTCCCTCACTGTTGATGAAGAAAAAGCGGTTAAGAAAGTTGCTGTTGAAACATTAAAAATATTGAAAGCCGAAAAACTAAAAATTGACCGATGGCGAGAGAGCACGCAAGTTAAGTCTCAAGTTCGAACTATGATCACTGATAGTTTGCAGCACTTACCGCCAAAATCTTATCTAGATGAAGAGTTGCCGGATATTGAGCTACTAGTCTATCAACACGTTTACTCGAACTACCAAGGTGCCGGGCATAGCACATATGGAAAGTTTTAGGTACCTGCTGGTAACACATACTAGATAGCTAGAAATAAAAGTAATGAGTTGAATATGATTGATAAGAAATACAATGAAGAGATTGAAGGGTTAGAGTTTGATGAGGATGACTCTCTCGGTGAGTACCCTATTGATACTGTTCTGATTCGAAATGAAAATCGCACTGTTTATGATGTGGTCCGCCGTATAGGTAAAGGTGGATATGTCATGGACCCAGATTTCCAGCGTGATTTTATTTGGGATGAAGATAAGCAAAGTAAGCTCATTGAATCAGTATTGATGAGAATCCCGCTGCCTGTATTTTATTTAGCTGAGAATAGAGAAGGGCACATGATCGTTGTTGATGGGCTTCAACGTTTATCGACATTTCAACGTTTTTGCAATGATGAATTGAAGCTAAAGTTGCCTAATCAGAAGCTACTCCACGGTAAACGATTCAGTGATCTTTCTCCAAAACTTCAAAATCGAGTTGAAGATTGCAATCTAATTCTTTATTTGATCGATCCAAAAGTACCGACACAAGCACTGCTTGACATTTTTGACCGAGTGAACAGCGGTGAGCCGTTGTCTCGCCAGCAAATGCGAAATTGTTTGTTTATGGGAGCGTCAACCAAGCTTCTGAGACAAAAAGCTTCGACAAAGATCTTTAAGAAAGCAACAGGCAAGAGTCTGAAACCTGAGAAGATGCGAGATAGGGAGCTTATCAACAGATTCTTTGCCTTCAAGTGTCTTGGCGTATCGGAATACAAGGGAGGAATGGATGACTTTCTGGAGCGAAGTCTAGAGGCCATCAATAAGATGTGGGAACCAGATATAGTCGAACTTGCTGATAGTTTTGATCTCGCGATGGCTAATAACTTGGAAGTTTTTGGGAAGCACGCTTTTAGAAAGCACACAAACCCTAACCACGCTCGTAGTGTGATCAACGCATCTTTGTGGGATGTCATGTCTGTAAGTTTGTCAAATTATTCAGAAAATGAAGTTAAAAGTAATGCTGAACTCATTCGGCAAGGCTTTTACGAGTTAATGATTAACTACAGGTTTATAGATGCTATTACTCTTGGCACAAACCAAGTTGGCCGGGTTAGGGAGCGTTTTCGTTTGGTACAAGAAATGCTTGAGGAGATCATGCAATGATCGAACGTTTAGATCTTCAGTATTTTAAATGTTTTGAAGAGCTGAAATTACCTTTATCTCAGTTAACTTTGCTTTCGGGATCGAATGCAGCAGGTAAATCATCAGTTATACAAGCACTTAATCTGCTTCATCAAACAATTTCCAACCATGAATGGTCCAATCGATTACTCCTAAATGGCAATATTGTAAATGCAGGTACCGTCCAAGATGTCGTCGATAAAGTTAATGGAAGAAGAGGGTTTCAAATAGGTTTAATCACAGAGGAACACTCGTTTCAGTGGTCATTTTCAGGTGAGAGAGAAGATATGTCCGTCACTGTCGACTTTGTGACCGTTGATGGAGAGGTGTCAAACTCGCCTGAGAAACTTCACTTTTTATTGCCCGACGATAGCTCCTCCGTGACCAAGGATATGGCGAATCGTTTATATTCAATGACGTATATTTCAGCAGAGAGAATTGGGCCTCGAGACTACTACCTCCTTGATGACTTGCAGAATGTACCTGTAGTTGGTAGTACAGGTGAAAATACAGTTAGCTTGTTGTATAGCAGACAGGATGATGAAGTGCTTCCTGAAATGGTTGAACCAACAGTTTCTTCCAAGTTATTTCAGCAAGTGCAATTCAGGATGCAGCAGTTCTTTCCTGGATGTGAAATAGTTGTCGAACGGGTTTCAGCTATTAATGCCGTAACTTTGGGGATTAGGACTTCAGAAGATACTGGATTTCATCGGCCAATGCATGTGGGGTTTGGTTTAACTCAAATATTGCCTATTGTAGTTGCTGCATTAGCCGCGAAGAAAGATGACTTATTAATCATCGAGAACCCAGAAGTTCATCTACATCCCGCAGGGCAATCGATGATGGGGCAGTTTCTTGGTACTGTTGCTAGTGCAGGTGTTCAAATCATAGTTGAAACGCATAGTGATCACCTGCTTAATGGCGTAAGAAGAGCGGTGAAATCTCGAAGCTTACATCCAGATAAAGTTAATATTCACTATTTTCAACCTAGAGACATTGAAGGCTCGCAAGTAGCATCGCCGCAAATAGATGTAGAGGGTAACATTTCGTATTGGCCAAAAGGCTTTTTTGATCAATACGAGATGGACATGAACTACTTTGCTGGGTGGGGTGAATAAGTGGACTTCTTGGCTAATGAGCTTTCTTTTGACGGGAAATTTGATAGCCATGATTCTTATGTTGAAAGTCTCACCTGCTTGATGTTGATGAGACAAGAGGCAAGGAAGCATGGATTCAATATTCAATGTACAAAAACAATCTTGGGTACGGATATAACGAAGGATATTAACTTTAGTCAGTCGCTACAAAGGCTAGGACATGCGCAACGGATGGCGGTGCTTCAATGGATAACTCAATCAGGCCCATTCTGGGATGAAAGCAAATGTCACTCTTCCGACGAGTATTTTGAAATGGAAGACGGTGAAGTAGTTACAGATAGTTGCTTAGCAGAGGCTGCTTTTCACAATCTAGATGGAAACTCATCAAGTGTTGTTAGCCTCTTGCAACCTCATTGGAGTGCGACAGAAATACCTATTATCTGGCATAGAGATTCGGGTGAACAGCGAGTTGAAGTGAAAAACTTAACTCAGCGAGAGAGCTTACTGGAGAGATTAGAGGAGCATCCAAAGCCAATTGTCTCTTGGGAGCAACTCGAGGAAAGGTGCAAAGAAAGATGCACGTCACTATTTTTTTCAGATAATGCGTTTGCAGGCTTGAAAGGTACTCCTTTTGTAGCTTGTGCATCTTCTAGAATTTTGGAGCTGCTCTTGGTACTAGATAAAATTAACGTCTCTTTTAATGGAGCAGGCGAAAGAAATGAAGAAGGTCATCGTATCTACCAGGAGCACTTTACAGGAGATAAAGCGTGGTTTTCAGACTCTTCAGATACTGAAAAGCGCGAGTTTAAAGAGGCTCTGACCTTTAAACACCCTGAAAATAATGGGGAATCTATTTTTTGTACTTGGCATGGTAAAGTGAAAACGCCTCAAATTAGAATACATCATTCTTGGCCTATAACTAAGGATGCTCCTTTGTACATTTTGTATATAGGTCCTAAGTTAACGAAGAGATAATTGCTATTGGGTTAGCTAAAATCAGAAGTTTAACTAACCCAGTCAAGTAAGATTTAAAGGGCTAATCCAATAGAAGAGAATGTTGTACCCTCTATTCTGGCTGTGCGAGATACATGTCGACCAGCGTCAAAGTGTCTAAGTTTCTGGAAACGTTCATCTTGTAGATAGGCATGAACAATTTCTAATGGTTCGTCTAATTTCAGCCCAGAAGCGTCCAATTTACTCGAATCTTCAGCACGATAGTTTCCTCCATCGTACACGTCTAAAATGGCAGTTCTGCCAGTCAATGCTCGGACAAACGTTGGGATATCGTATAGCCAAATGTTTGAATGAAGCTTAATCATATCCATACTACCGCAGTTATGAACGAGTATAGGCACAATATGAGGGATTTCACTTTCAAGAATTCCATGTTGGATTAAACGATCTCGTATCTTCTGATCGGTTTTGCATAGCGCTCCAAGGTTTTCTAGTTGTGCAACACCTTTTCCAAGTTTTGCTTTAGCGCCGCCTAGTATGTCGAGCCATAGCGCTAAGTTCGCCTTTGAACTCGATTCAATGTGCTTGAGTTGCACGGCGTAAACCCTTTTAGTTCGGTTGTCACGAATGAAGAAGTCAATGTCCAAACCAATTTCATTTTGGTTCGGTAAGCCAATATGTTCTTGTTTAAGTTCAAAATCTAATAAGTCAATATGTTCGTGTTCTTTCAAGCTACCAAATAGCTCTGCCAATTGTTCTTTTTCAAGGTTTCCATGCCATTCATCTCCAAATTGAATTGCAGCGAAATGTTCGACTTGTTGTATAAGTCCCCTAACAATTTCTGTATTTCCCAAAACCAGACCATCATTCTTGACGTCAAACAATCTATCTTCCGAAGGGAGAGACTGCTGAAAAGCTTTTACAGTGTCATAAGTGTTAATCAATCCGTGGTGGCTTGGTGAATGCTGTACTAACGTTTCTATATTTCCACGAGTGATAGCAGTTAACGGATCTTGGAATAAGTGGTTCTGATATGCTCCAATCAGTAGCATTATCAAATCAGCTTTTTGGTGGAATACTTTTTCAAAAACAGTAAAAGATTTAAGCTTCCAGTGTTGTTATACTAAGCTCAAAACTCGAGCCTGTAGCATTTGTAGTGAGAGGTGATCGGCGTTGGAGGCGTAACTAGATTCAGCGAGTTTTGCGATAGCGTAGTGTCCTGCCTCTAGGGAGCTTCGTTCTAATGCATTTCCAAACCAGAGTGGAATAAATTGATCTTCATGCTTAGGCTTAAAAATGAAATTGCCGCTTACATCTTCAGATAAATCAACGGCTCCGACAAGATACATAGCGAAATGGTCAACAAGCCATGCTGAATTGAGAAGCTCTGCAATAAATATGTTGTTATCTGATAAGTCATTTTTGATGCCAATTCCATTTAATGACTCAGCCAAATTCAAGTTCATCCTCGAAACTATATTGGTAACTCCTAGTTCGAATAGCTCGGACGGAGCATTAGGGCATAGTTCGGATTTTATGTTAACGTATTGTTCTGATTGATTCTCTATAACATTGTTTATGATCTTGTGTTCGCTCGTCGATGCTTGTGAAAATTTCAAGTAACTAGAAAATTGTGTTTGTTGTTGTTTTAGTATGTTTATAACTTTCAAGGCACGTTCGTCGCCTTCGACAATGGATTCAAGACGCCTAATATTGTTTGTATTTGCGAAGTACTTCAGAGGGTAGTTAAGCATTGATTTAGCCGCTTGGGTTGCTTTGTGGCGGCTAATGTCAATCAGAGGTGTGTCCATTTTTGCTCTCCTTGAGTTACTGTGTATTAATACATGTGGATGAATGAACAGTGTTTCAAGGGCAAAAAAATAAAAGTTGTATGTTATTTGATTAGTCTCATATCATCCTGTACTAGGAAGCAATGATTTGAACTAGTCTGTTCGATTAAAGTATCTTTTGGTGTAAGGAAATATTCGTCTGTTTAAAAAAGGGTTGTTTAGAGATATCTGTTTAAGACCAAATGGATTTCATTAAGTAATACCCATGGTAATACTATTTCTTTATTTTTATTTACAAATATAATTAATTCAATACTTTAAGAGGTCAACTCTGACGTCTCACTCCCGCCACATTCTAAAGCCCCAGCAGAAATGCTGGGGCTTTTTCGTTTATGAAATTCATTGATGTATGTGATTTGATGGCGAATTTTCCTCATTCTTATAATTGTCTATATAATTATAAGTAAATCATATATGAAATGCCTCTTCTCTTTGTAATCAAATTTGAATTATGTACAATGCGTTCCTGAATCTCATGTATCAAATTTCATTATCCACCATTAAACATCTGCGGACTTTAAATAATGAACGACCCCATTAGCCTAAGCAGTTTGCTGCCTAAACTCTCTGACATTACCAACTTTCCTCCCCAAACGTCAGATCAATTAAGCGCGTTATTTGTCAGCATTTTGGTCGGTGTTGCTATCTGTTTCTCTATTCTAGCACTGATGGAATATAGAGCTTCTATAAGCAGGGTTAATCGTGTCGATGGCTGGTTGAACATTATCAAAGACTCTAGTCCGGCTGATGCACGAAATGACCTAATATCCAAAGCTAGCAATAATAAATCTGTTGTGGACCACCTTTGGCTTGAGTTCGATGAAACTTTATTAGAGGTCAAAGGCCCTGATGAGGTGATTCGTTTATACAACACACTAGATGCAGACTACTTTTTCAATTCATCCACATTAGCTGCTGGTATCACTGAAAATAGGATGATTGCAGCAGTGCCTGGGTTCTTAACAGCGCTTGGTGTTATCGGTACATTTGTGGGTTTGCAGCTTGGGCTCGCTGATTTAAATATTGGTGGAAATGTTGATGTCAATGAAATGAAAAATGGCGTCGCCGGAGTCATCAATGGAGCCAAAATAGCATTCATGACATCAGTTTGGGGTGTATTGCTTAGCGTTCTTTTTAACTTTTACGAAAAGTCCTTAGAGCAGAAGATACGTAGAAAAATAAAAAATTTGCAGAATAGAATTGATGGCACCTTTCCAAGATTAAGTGCGGAATATCAGCTGCAATCTATTGCTAATAACAGCCAGCAATCTCGAGAAAGCCTACAAGGGCTTGCCGAGAAAATTGGCGAGAAAATGCAGGAGTCATTAGTTCAAGCAACACAGGGTATTCAACAAGGTCTCGAGAGTAGTCTGGAGAAAATCATGGCCCCGGCTATAGATAAGCTTGTTGATGAGACGTCAGACGGCAACCAAAAAGCGCTTGAAAGCGTTCTTCAATCGTTCATGGACGGTTTTGGCCAACAAGGCGAACAGCAACGTGTCGCGATGGACTCTGCGTCGCAAAACGTAAATAAGACGCTAGAATCAATGAGTACTTCGATGGCTGCTTTCGTCAATAAATTGGAAGTTCAGCAAAACGAATCTTCAGATAGAGAGAAAGAACTGATCTCAACTATTTCAGTTCAAGTTTCTGAGCTAGTTACTCAGGGTAATGAGCAGAAGCGTGTTCTAACCGAGTTTGTAGAAAAACAAGTCTCTGAGTTAGGTGAACAGCTTACTAAAAGAGAATCAGCTGCTTCTGAGCGTGAACAGAAATTGGCTTCCTCAATGGAAAGCACGATTAGAGATTTAGTAGGAAATGTTTCAGCACAAAGCCAAGTGTTGACCGATTTTGTTCAGAATCAAGTTGGCCAACTTACCCAAACGTTCTCCGAACGTGATGGGATGGCAAGTCAGATGGAAAAAGAGCGTAATGATATATTTGTGAATCAAATGCAGGCGATGAAAGCTGGAACGGATGAGCTTCTAGCTCAAGTTAAAGCAGCGACTGAATCACAACAAACCACATCGAACAATATTATTGAGCAAGGTAAACAGTTACAAAATAGTATCGATTCATCTGTTTCGGCATCTGCTCGAGCTACAGAGAGTATGCAGCAGTCGGCGAATGAGTTACGAATTGCCGCTGATAGTATGAATGTGTTCGGTTCCAACATTAAAGAGGCGGGCAACAAACTATCTGGTGCTGTTACTGAAGCGGTCAACAGCACGAAGGATTTAGCTGAACAAAACCAGCTAGGCGCAGTGAAAATTCAAGCGTTGAGGGAGCAGTTGCTGGAAGATACAAGTAAGTTTAGCGCGATTGCAGATCAGATAAACAATATGCTGAATAGTGCAGAACAGTCATTTAGCACGCTTCGCATTAACCAAAATGAGTTCCTTGCAGAACAAAAAGGCAATCTAAAAGAACTCACTTTAGAAATGAAGCGCAATGTAAAAGAGTTAACGGAGCAAATGGCTCAACTGCTTGAAGACTATGCAGAGCAAGCCAATGGACAAACCGCCGAGCACCTCAAAGTTTGGGCTAACAGTAGTACACAGTATGCAGAGAGCATGAATACAGCTGTTAGAGCTATTTCTAGTGTTGTCGATGAAATTCAAGATAAAGTGAGCCAACATGCGTAGAGGTATTCGTTCGCATACCCAAAACTCAGTAGATGAAGAAAATCCCTACTGGGTTTCATTTTCCGATCTAATGTCTGCTTTGCTAGTTATATTTATACTTGCAGCTGTTGCACTGATTATTGAATTGACTCAAAAGACCAATGATGTCGAAGCTGGTATCGAAGAGCTCAAGCATGCCGAGTTAGCAAGAAAGAATATAATTTATGATGTTCGAGATGAACTAGCTAAAAGAAACGTCATTGTTGAAATTGCTGACAATGATACTGTAATTCGGATCCCCGAAAGCACACTGACTTTTGCATCAGGTAAATCATCTATTCCGAACGATGCAACCATACAGCAAGCAGTTAAGGACATAGGTGTTGTTCTTCATTCTGCAATTCAGAAGAAAGACCGTTTTCAATATCTCGATACCGTTTTTATTGAGGGGCATACCGATAGTGATGGTATTCATTACAGAGGGAAAGGGAACTGGGGGTTATCTACTGATCGAGCAATATCTGTCTGGAATGTCTGGCAAAATGAACTTAGCTTAACGCCTAAACTCGGTGACTTAGAAAACGCATATCATGCAAAATTGTTCTCGGTAAGTGGCTACGCGGCGACAAGGCGTGCCAATCTACAAGAGTCGAATCAGCAAGAAAAGAGTCAAAATAGGCGCATTGATATTCGATTTACAGTGAAGAAGCCATCGATTGCTGATCTCGAGAGGATTGTTGGACAGTGAGTTTAAATATAAAAAAGCTCAAAGTTAGTTTGCCAGCTAATCCTTTTGGCCAAGCCATCAAGGATTTTGCGCATCTATCGACGCAGTTAGAGGTGTTGTCCAAGAATGCGGGTATTGAGAACAATAAATTCCGAACTGCATATGGAGAAGTATGTAATGCGCTTGCATCTAAGAAAAGAGTTGAAGATGTTTTAGATAGTGCCATACACGTTCGCGCCTTAGCTTTGCTAGATACGGATGCGAAGAAAAATGTCAGCTTCACGCGTCGATTACTTAATAAAATTACAGAAATTGTAAAAAAGCCAAGCTCATTGGTCATAGAGTCTTTTTATCAGCATTTCTTATCAGAGTATGACCGACTGGCAGACTTGGAAGCTACGGCAGACTGGTTGTTAGAGGCTAAAAGGCTGCGAGGCAATGATGAGCAGTTTGATGCAAATATATTGTCAGTCAATGGCCCCAAATGGCTTGCGGAAAGAGCTATTCAAAAGAATATCGACTTTGACCATTTGATTTCGGATATGAAGCTGGAACGTTATGCTAGTGGCCGCTATCTAACTGCTGCCAAAGGTATTTACTATATTGAGCAGTTAAACACGATACCATTGGGCCAAGATCATCCCCTCCTAGAGGAGGTTCAAAAAGCGGCTGTTTTTGATTCTCGGTATGATTCTGATAGTTTGCTAGGGCATCAAATTCTTAGAATTTTGATTGGTCGTTCGATAGGTTCTCAAATTAGTGAGCCATGGATGAATGTGGTCTTAGCAATTGGTGGTGACCCACGAGTACCAAGTTCAAATCCAAGATACATTAAATGGTGGAACGGTTTAGAACCAAATCTGATTCAAGCTGTTCGCGGGTGGTTATCAAAATTGGATCTGAAGTTGTTCTTAGAAGCGTTGGAAGAATTCTCGTTTACATCGGGAAATGAAAAATTATTAAGAATGTTTCCAGAGCGCAAGAAGTTTCTAGAGGGGCTTTTTGATGCGGGGGTGATAACAGAAACAAGACTTTTCTTAAGTTACGGAGCCTCTCGATACCTACGTAAGTCTTATGATGAGAAGCATTTACCTAACTTTAAGGTCATTGCAGACAATGATAAGTCAATAATTTATGTGCAAATGTCGCAAGCGCACATGGTTGAAGGTAGCCATGATTGTAGTTTACGTATTTATGAATACTTAGATCCTGATGACTCGTGCTTAGCGTATAATCATCGGTCTCCAAGGTTTGCTGAATTAACCACTGGCTTATATCAGCATACTAAAAGTTTGGGATATAAAATGATTCCAGCAATACCGCATTCCGCTTCTTCTGGTTTTATTTGGCAAAAGAAAGCGCTTACTGCGCTTAGAGCTTTGGGTGTTCAGATAACGCCTAAGCATGTTCTTTCGGAGCAAGACTACCTTTCATTTAAACAACGTTATGGGATGCGAGAATGGAGTTAACCTCTTTAATCAGCAAGTTCTTTTCTGGTTTAGATAAGTCCTCTCAATTTGAGTTAGTCTGTGATGGTAGCCTTGATTTTACTACTTCCAAGAAAAACCTAGAGAAAATTAAAACTGGTAAAGCTGATGAGTGGATAACAGCACAATATGTTGCTCTTAAAATGCTTGAAGAGCAGGGTGATATAAGTTCATTCCCAGATGGCTTTATTATGCCACCTGAAACAGCAGTAAGGCTCGACTCTGATTTGAGAATTTTGCTTGGTTTTCCTTCGGTTTGGCAAGGAGCTATTGATGCTGACATTCAAGGGAAAGCTAGTACTCCTACCTTTAAAATTGACCTTTCAGTAACAACCAAACAGGGTCGAACAACGTTAAATTACACTGTGGATGGACCTTTCATTCGGTTTAGTCAAAATGAGCAGTATCTGTTAACGCCCGAACAGCTTATGGTCTTTAGCGCACATAAAGCCCATGGAAAGTCCACTCGTTCTGAATACGATAACTTACTGTACCTACACTCTTTGCAAGAGGCTCAAAAGAGTGGTTGTAAGTTGAACCTAAAGCACTTTGAAAAGCTAAGAATACTGACGCCAAATAAAATCACAGTAGAAGCAGAACTGAATTCTCAAGGCGAGCTGATATTGACGCCAAACATGGGGCAAAGTGCGAGCCATGATTCGATTCAAAAGGTTTTGGGACAGTTGCAAAGCGACAACGCCGTTACTCTGAAAGTGGGTGATGAAATAGTCTTGTTTTCTGAAGAAAAGCTCATGGCTGTAAAAGAAGTTATTAGCAACAGAGTAATAACTCAAAAACAAGTTAAATCGTTCTTGGAGAACCCTACTGCATATATTGATGCGAGTTTAGTCGATCTTGATTTAGGTTTTTCTATCAGGGTCCATGGTGCGACAGTCTTTAAACACGCCTATTTTGGAGAGACGGACGAGTCAGGCATTGATTGGTTTGGAACGTCCTCTTCATCTGGTGTGATGAATCCAATATCCAAGCTGACTGATAGTGTTCGCGATAAAACAACTCTTGAGGACGTAACTAAGAAGATTGAAGATGCCCAACAAATCGGAGCAACGGTTTTAGATTATGAAGGAAAATCATACGATATCAGTGATCCTTTCGCTGTTGAGAAGGTTCTAAAAGAAATTGACCATAATATATCTAACCCTAATGTAGATAGCTCAAGCCAAGGCGACCTAAAGGATGCTGAGAATGAATCGGAAGGCGCAGAAATACATGTTGTTGATATTGACCTAAATGATGAAGAGCTGTCTGAAAATTCTCCTAAAATTGAACAACAGATTTCTGATATTTCATGGGATGGTGAGTTAAATTGGGAAAACCACAAGCGGACACCTTTTCCACATCAAGATATTGGTGTTCGTTGGATTTTAGGCGTTGAACAAAAAAGCTCATCAGACTCGAAAATTAGTGGAGCCTTGCTAGCTGATGATATGGGGCTGGGTAAGACTTTTATGGCTCTCTCTGCAATCGAACATATTTATCAACGACAACAAATTAGTGGTGAAACGAAGAAACCTGCGCTGATAGTTGCTCCTTTGAGTTTATTGGAAAACTGGAAGGATGAGGTAGATAAAACCTTTAAACGCTCGCCATTCAACGATGTAGTTATTTTGCAATCAGCTGCTGAGCTAAATGACTATCGCGTGGATGGTGTGGAGATTCGAAGCCAAAGTGCATCTGATGATAGTTTAGAACCCAAGTATTCTTTAAAAGTAGGGAAACACTTTGGTCCAGGCCGATTAGATCTACCAGAGCGATTGGTTATCACTACTTATCAAACCTTACGAGATTACCAGTTCTCCATGTGTTTGATTGATTGGGGTATCGTGGTTTTCGATGAAGCCCAAAACATTAAAAACCCAAATGCACTTCAAACTCGTGCAGCAAAGGGGCTAAAAGCTGATTTCAAACTAGTGGCTACGGGTACGCCTGTAGAAAACAGCTTAGCCGATTTTTGGTGTTTGATGGATACAGCTTGCCCTGGCCATCTGGGTAGCTATCAAGAATTTCGTGCTCGGTATATTTCACCAATTCTTAAAGCTGCTGGTGATGAAGTTGAAGAAACAAGAGCTAGGCTTGGAAGAGAACTTCGTATAGCGGTAGGGGCATTGATGTTGAGACGTATTAAAGAGGACAACCTTAAAGGGTTACCTCTAAAACATATGTATGCTGGCGGAGAATTTGAAAACTGGAAGTATTTAGAAGAACTTAAGTCGACAATGGTTGGCTACCAGAGAGACGTTTACGAAGGGACTATTAGTAACCAACTTGAGAATGAAGAGAGCCACGCACTTACCACGTTGATGAGGCTAAGAGATAGTTCGCTACATCCTCGCTTAAGTGATGGAGGTCGCCTTGATATTCCAAAAAATGCAAAATCAGCTAGGGCTTTATACGGAGAATCAGGAAAACTAGCTTCCTTGCTTGAGACTTTAGATCGAGTACGAAGTAAACATGAGAAGTGCATTATTTTTGCGGTTAACAAACGACTACAAAGTTTCTTAAGCGTGACTTTGGGACAGATCTATAACCTAGGTCCGCTCTCAGTGATTAATGGTGATGCGAAAGCCGTAGCAAAGCGTAAATCTGTCCCAACTCGAAAATCAATGATTGCAGACTTTGAAGCCAAAGAAGGCTTTAACTTAATTGTAATGTCGCCAGTTGCGGCTGGTGTCGGTTTAACTGTGGTCGGTGCGAACCATGTGGTTCACTTAGAGCGGCACTGGAACCCGGCTAAAGAAGCTCAAGCTACGGATAGAGTTTATCGTATCGGACAGGAGAAAGAGGTTCATATCTACATCCCTCTGTTGCATCACCCTGAATTTGAATCATTTGATGTAAACCTGCATAGGCTCCTTACCCAAAAAACTTTACTGAAGGACGCGGTGGTTACACCGGAAGATGTTGTTCCACAGCCCGCTGGTGTTGGGGGAGTGATTTCTGGTGAATTGATTGATAAACGTATTACAGCGGCTGAACTTGATAAGTTAAGCTGGCAGCAGTTTGAAGCGTTATGTGTAGAATTGCTGGCAAAGATTACTAATAGTGAAAGCGCGTGGTTGACGAACAATGGTGCTGATCATGGAGCTGATGGTGCACTACTTAATAACAGTGGCAATATTTTGCTTCAGGCTAAGTTTACGCAACGACAATATGACGGCTATAAAGGGATACAGGAGATTCATTCTGCCAAACCAATTTATGAGTCAGCAATGAAGACATCTTTTGAACGGTTGATCTTTATGACAAACTCGCCTTCTTTAGCTAAGAGAACTAGTGGAATAGCAGAGACATGTGGGGTCGAAATTCTAGAAAGAGCAAAGTTGATCTGTTACCTAGAAGAATATGAGGTGACCTTTAAAGAAATCTTGTCTAGGCTGGGTAAAGAGCGACTGAAAGTGTCGTAGGTTAGGGATTTTTCCTAAGTAATACCTGCGGTAATACTTTTTGCAGCCACATTTTAAGCCCCTGATTAATCAGGGGCTTTCTTTATCTGGCCTATGCTCATATTGGAATTGGTACAATGGCAGGCACAATATAGCTATCTTCCCTTAATTCGTTAGTACACTTACGATTATCTGCAATTAGTTAGTCCAACACATGTAGGTTACGATACTCGTCATAAGCGTACTGATCGGTCATGCCGCTAATATAGTCTTGGATAAGGCGGACTCGAAAATAAAACTCCCAAAC
>ENA-OWNT01000932-OWNT01000932.1-seawater-metagenome-genome-assembly--contig:-NODE-932-length-46775-cov-11.726155_pt1 | contig 46775 bp, 35 predicted proteins | sample MGYA00238136_ERZ651165 | MGnify/ENA primary metagenome ERZ651165 (study PRJEB26861, sample SAMN08777766) | seawater metagenome | isolation source: coastal seawater | place: USA: Florida | collected... | reverse complement strand
TTCTCGATTCTCGATTCTCGATTCTCGATTCTCGATTCTCGATTCTCGATTCTCGATTCTCGATTCTCGATTCTCGATTCTCGACCCTGTATACTGCCGCCGATTAATCTAGGCGGAATTTAAAAGAGGCGTCCTATGGAATTTGAATTTATTCGTAATACCTTGATGGGCGAATACTATGTTAAGTCCAGTATGGGGCATGAAATCGTAGGTCGATGGCTGCAAGAAGAGATCAGCAAAGATTGGCAAAAGATCGAGCAGGTAGAGGGCTTGATCCAGGCTGCGCGCTTGAATCCTCAGCAAGAGCACTTATTAGAAGGCACTGAGATCTCCCTGAATATTCAAGGGGATGAAGTGATAGTGCAAGAGAACGTTCTCGCTCATGGGCAAGAAATGGATAGTGACAGCGAGTTTGATTTCTATGACAGCGAAAGTACCGCCAGTTGCGGAATTGAAGACTTTGAAGAGCTTATCGAACAGTGGAAAACATTCCTAACGACCAGATAATGCACTTCTATGGTGAGCGATAGCAAGCTTGCCTTAAAATTGTGAACAGGGCGCACCGTAATGGTGCGCCTTGTTCGTTATAACTCCAGTGATATTAAGTGTTATTTTTATAAATCAATAACTTGCAAACTTGGCACGTAGCTTGGATTACTTATTATCAAAAAGGATGACAGCTTCAGAGAGGATGCAATGAAACTAATAAACGCGATTATCAAACCATTCAAATTAGACGATGTTCGAGAAGCACTTGCTGATGTAGGTATCGAAGGGATGACGGTATCAGAAGTAAAAGGCTTCGGACGCCAGAAAGGACATACTGAGCTTTACCGTGGTGCAGAGTATCAGGTCGACTTTCTACCAAAAGTAAAACTAGAAATAGCGACACAAGCTGAAAACGTAGACCGCGTGATTGAAGCTGTATCTAAAGCGGCGCACACCGGAAAAATCGGTGACGGTAAGATTTTCGTCTACGACCTGAGTCAGGCGGTACGTATCCGTACTGGTGAGATGGACGCTGAAGCACTTTAAGAATTCAAAGGACTGGAGACAATAAGATGGAATTAACGACAACAGTAACAGAGTTACGTTACGCACTAGACACCTTTTTCTTCCTCATTTCGGGTGCGTTAGTAATGTGGATGGCAGCCGGTTTTGCAATGCTTGAGGCTGGCCTTGTTCGCTCAAAAAACACCACTGAGATTCTGACTAAGAATATCTGCTTATACGCAATCGCTTGTACCATGTACCTGGTGGTGGGCTACAACATCATGTACGTAGACAATGGTGAAGGCGGTTGGCTACCTTCATTTGGTGCCTTAATTGGTACTCAGGGTGAAGGTGCAGATCACTCATTAGAGTCTGACTTCTTCTTCCAGGTAGTATTCGTTGCAACGGCTATGTCAGTAGTATCTGGTGCAGTAGCGGAACGAATGAAGCTTTGGTCTTTCCTAATCTTCTCTGCGGTACTGACTGCATTTATCTACCCAATGGAGGGTTACTGGACTTGGGGTGGCGGCTTCCTGTCTGAAGCTGGATTCAGTGACTTCGCCGGCTCAGGTATCGTACACATGGCAGGTGCTGCAGCAGCATTAGCGGGTGTACTACTACTAGGTGCTCGTAAAGGTAAATATGGTAAGAACGGTGAAATCTACCCAATTCCGGGTTCAAACATGCCGCTTGCTACACTAGGTACATTCATTCTTTGGTTCGGTTGGTTCGGCTTCAATGGCGGCTCTCAGCTAATGGTATCGGATTTTGAGAACGCGACAGCGGTAGGTCAAATCTTCCTAAACACTAACGCAGCAGCAGCAGCAGGTGCAATTGCAGCGCTACTAGTATGTAAGACCACTTGGGGCAAAGCCGACCTGACTATGATTCTTAACGGTGCATTGGCTGGTCTGGTTGCAATTACCGCTGACCCTCTGTCACCATCACCGCTATATGCAGTCGCTATCGGTGCGGTATCTGGTGCACTAGTTGTATTCAGCATCATTGGTCTGGACAAGCTTAAGATTGATGATCCAGTTGGTGCGATTTCAGTACACGGTGTGTGTGGCTTCTTCGGCCTGATGGTTGTGCCACTAAGCAATGGCGATGCGTCATTCGGTGCTCAGCTTCTCGGTGCAGCAGTAATCTTTGCTTGGGTATTTGGTGCGAGCCTTGTGGTATGGGCTGTGCTGAAAGCAACAATGGGTATCCGAGTCTCTGAAGACGAAGAGATGGAAGGTATGGATATGCATGACTGTGGTGTTGGTGCTTACCCAGAGTTCGTCACAGTGAAGTAATTACACTAGGTGTGATGTAACAATCAGTTACAAATAAAACTATCAAAAACCTGCTCTCTAGAGCAGGTTTTTTTGTTTCACATCATTGTTTTCTAAATTATGATGAATATAATAACGCAACTGATAAACGTTATCATTACGAATACTAAAGGATTGAAACAATGAAAAAGCTGCTAACTCTTTCAGCATTAGCATGTGCAACAATTGCTCCTTCAGCTGCAATGGCTGCAGAAGAAGTAAACGTATACTCTTACCGTCAGCCTTTCCTTGTTGAGCCAATGTTCAACGAGTTCACTAAAGAAACTGGCATTAAAGTAAACGTTAAGTTTGCTAAGAAAGGTCTAGCAGAGAAGCTAGCTCAAGAAGGCGAATACAGCCCTGCAGACGTTATCCTGACTGTAGATATCAGCCGTCTTTCTGAACTAACTAAGAAAAACCTTGTTCAAGCAGTAGAAAGCGAAGTTCTAGAGAAGAACATCCCGGCTCAATACCAAGATACAAACAACGAGTGGTTTGCACTGACAACTCGTACTCGTAGCGTTTACTCTTCTCGTGACCGTGTTGGTCGTCTAGGTGAAGATTTCACTTACGCTGATCTAGCTAAGCCTGAGTTCAAAGGCAAAATCTGTACTCGTAGCGGTAAGCACCCATACAATGTATCTCTAGTATCTGCAATGATCGCTCACGAAGGCGAAGCTGCGACTAAAGAGTGGTTGGAAGGCGTTAAAGCAAACCTTGCACGTAAGCCTCAAGGTAACGACCGTGCACAAGTTAAAGCAATCAAAGAAGGTCTATGTGACGTTTCTCTAGGTAACAGCTACTACCTAGGTAAGATGGTTAACGACGCTGAGCAAAAAGCTTGGGCTGATGCAGTTTACATCAACTTCCCTAACCAGAAGACAACGGGTACTCACGTAAACATCTCTGGTATGGCTATGGCTAAATACGCGCCAAACAAAGAGAACGCACAGAAACTTATGGAATTCCTAGCGGGCGATACTGCACAGAGCATGTACGCAGAAGTGAACTACGAATACCCAGTGAAAGACGGTGTTAAACGTTCTGAGCTAGTAGCTTCTTGGGGTGACTTCAAGCCTGACACAATTTCTCTAGATGACGTTGCTAGCCACCACGAAGCTGCAATTAAACTACTAGACGAAGTTAAGTTCGACCTATAATAGTTTTAGGTAGTGAGACGAATATGACTCACTAGATCACAACCTCAAGTCGCTTTTTGTCGAGCAGCTTGAGGTTGTTTGTTTTTATACTCACGGCTCAGAGCAGTTCACCTTGAACTCCGTTCAGTATATGGGTATAAATACCCTTAAACTATTAAAGGGATATGAGATGTATTTGCAACTGCATTTATGTTTCATACAGCCTCGTTGTAATTAGGCGATGAAAGAAAAAAATTACCTATGGAAAACCAGTAGTGGAGCTCTTGCTGTGCTGCTGGTTTTGCCGATCTTAGCGATTTTTACTACTGCTGTAGGCGAGACAAATGAGCTTTTCACTCATTTGATGTCAACGGTGATGCCCACTTATGCGTATAACACTGTTGTTCTTGTCGCGGGAACCATGTTGCTAGCGCTAGTTTTCGGTATTCCGTCGGCGTGGATTATGGCGATGTGCCGCCTGCCAAGTGAGCGTATTTTACAATGGGCACTGGTTCTGCCACTTGCGATGCCAGGTTATATCGTCGGTTATATCTTTACTGACTGGTTTGATTTTGCTGGTCCGGTACAAATTCTATTGCGTGACTTAACAGGCTGGGGGCCTGGGGAGTATTGGTTCCCAGATATTCGAACCCTGACTGGCGCAACCATTGTTCTGTCACTCGTACTTTATCCGTATGTTTACTTACTGTGTCGCGCGGCATTTATGGAGCAGAATGTCTCCTTGCTACAATCGGCACGGCTACTCAAGTGTTCTCCTTGGGAAAGCTTCCGTCGAATATCACTTCCTCTTGTTCGTCCTTCTATCGCTGTTGGTCTCTCTCTGGTTGCGATGGAAACCATTGGTGATTTCGGCACGGTTAGCTACTTCGCTGTTAATACTTTAACAACAGCGGTTTATGATACTTGGCTTGGTTACTCTAGTCTGACCGCTGCGGCAAAGATTTCTGCAATTATGCTGGTGGTTGTGATTTTGCTGTTGAGCTCTGAACGTTATAGTCGACGAAAGCAGAAGCTATTTCAGAGCCAGTTTAGTAGTCGAGAAGATTTCCGCTATGAACTGACAGGCTGGAAAAAGTGGCTGGCGCTGACTTGGTGCTGGGGCCTGGTTTGTGTGGCATTTATCTTCCCTCTCGGTCAGTTGATCATCTACGCTTACAAGTACTTCGCTCAGAGCTGGACCGCCGAGTTCCGCGAGTATGCGATCAACAGCCTCTACGTTTCATTTACTGCTGCGTTTTTCGGTGTTTTGGTCGCACTGATAGTCAACTTCTGTCAGCGCGTTAATCCAGGACGTCAAAGCCTGGCGTTTATGCGCTTATCATCAATGGGCTATGCGGTACCGGGTACAGTGTTGGCGATTGGTGTCATGGTGCCAGTACTGTTTATGGACCATTTAGTGAATGATGTCGCTAAGTATATGGATTGGGGCAGGCCCGGGCTGATCTTCTCCGGTTCGATGTTCGCGATTATCTTCGCCATGGTGGTGCGTTTTTCCGCCGTAGCGATTGGTAGTATTGAGAGTAGTTTGAGCAAAGTGTCTCCTTCGCTTGATATGGCGTCACGTACGATGGGCTGCAACTCCAATACCATGTTGAGAAGAGTTCATTTACCTTTGGTGCGCCGCGGTGCTTTAATTGCGGGACTTTTGGTATTTATTGAGTCTATGAAAGAGCTCAATGCCGCACTGCTATTGCGACCATTTAACTTTGAAACACTTGCCACTTATGTTTACAACTTCGCCTCTGATGAACATTTAGAGTTGGCGGCGTTACCTGCTGTGCTACTGGTTTTAGTCGGCCTGGTACCTTTAGTTATTGTTAACCGTTCACTGGAGCATTCACACTGATGAGCTGTGCCCTATCAATTCAAAATCTAACCTGTAAGTACGATCAACAGACGACGGTACTTGAATCCCTCTCTCTAGAGGTCGAGCAGGGTGAGATCGTTTGTCTGCTTGGTGCTAGTGGCTGCGGTAAAACAACCTTGCTTAAGGCGATTGCCGGGCTGCTACCGCTAAGTTCTGGTGTCATGAGCCTAAACTGCATGTTGATTGATGATGGCAAGAACTGGCTGCCTCCCGAACAGCGCAACATTGGCATGATCTTTCAGGATTATGCGTTGTTTCCTCACCTTACAGTGGCGCAAAACGTCGCGTTTGGCCTGAGAGATTTAGAAGCTGACCAGCAGCGCGCTAAAGTGGATGAAATGCTAGAGCTAGTGCATCTCACTGGTTACGGCGAGCGATACCCTCACCAGTTATCTGGTGGCCAACAGCAACGTGTAGCGATTGCCAGATCACTGGCTTACAAACCAGACCTGCTGCTGTTGGATGAGCCTTTTTCTAATATTGATACTCAAGTACGTCACGAGCTGATTGGCGAAATCCGTAAGATCTTTAAGAAGCAGGGTGTAACGGCGATTTTCGTTACCCATAGCCGTGAAGAGGCATTTGCTTTTGCTGATAAAATGGCAGTGATGAATCACGGCGTGATTGAGCAGTACGGTACGGCGAGTGAGCTGTATTACAAACCTTCAAGTAAGTTTGTTGCTGACTTCTTGGGTGGCGGTAGTTATCTGAGCGCGACTCGCTCTTCTGATTCTGAATATGATACCCAGTTAGGTATGGTTGAAGCGACTGCTCAGCAGCAAATTGAAATTGGTCAACGTTGTGAGTTGCTGCTGCGTCCACAGCATGTCCAGATCAGTGCGGCTGAGGAGAGCAGTGTGACTGTGCTTGAGCAGCAATTTATGGGCGATCACTGTCGCTATGTGATTGATGCCAGCGGTCATCGCTTATTGGCCAGTTCATCTGAGCCCTTGACTATTGGTCAGCAAGTTTCGGTCAAGGTTGAAACGCAGGGTGTGCTAGCGTTTTAAATTTCAATCCGTTTGCCACCATTTAGATAGGTGGTGCACGCGACACGCAGCAAAGAGGTAAAGTTTCCCAGTTCACCTCTTTGCTGAATCACTTCGTTATATATTCGAGTCAAAAACTCTGCGACAGAGATTTCTGCCTCAGCCGCTATATCTTCAATTATTTTCCAGAACACAGCCTCTAGCCTGATGCTGGTAACGACTCCGTCAATTCGCACTGAACGAGATTTGAGTTCAAAGAGTTGTTCTTCTGCTCCAGAATATATTTCACACATACGCTTTCCTGACTCGGTGGTTTTTTCTTAGCATAGTGAGTCCACTGCAGATTTCACTACGCCTTTGGTCTAGCTTAGTAAAGCGTGAAGCTGTGCCAACCAGGCAGGGTGAGCAGGCCAAGCCGGCGCTGTAACAAAGATACCGTCAGTAGTGGCTTGATCCATTTCCAGTTCAACGTAACTAGCTCCAGCTAAGCTAACTTCGGGGGCGCAAGCCGGATAAGCTGAGATTGATTTCCCTTCGATAACCCTAGCCGCAGCAAGCAGTTGGGCACCGTGACAAATAGCCGCGATAGGTTTTTGTTGGGCTGCAAAGCTCTGGACGATTTCAATTACTCTGGAGTCGAGGCGAAGGTATTCCGGAGCGCGACCTCCCGGGATAACTAAGGCATCAAACTGATTAACGTCGACTTGAGTAAAATCCGCATTGAGGCTAAATAGGTGACCTGCTTTTTCGGTGTAGGTCTGATCGCCTTCAAAGTCATGAATCGCGGTTTTAATTGTCTCACCAACCTGCTTACCGGGGCAGACTACTTCGACTTGGTGTCCAACCATTTGTAGTGCCTGAAACGGAACCATCAGTTCATAATCTTCAACAAAGTCGCCTGCGATAATGAGTATACGTGCCATGCTCGATCTCCATTTTTGATGAGTGGAGCTTGAACTTAACAACTTATTTACATTTGCGGGTAGTAGTGGGTTACTACATTCACTTTTAAAAACATGGGTGAATAAAAAAGCCCGGCGATTAGGCCGGGCAAGTGTTCTTCACCTATAGGGTAGGTTGGTCATAAAGCTACTACAGCTGTAGGAACTCTTTGACTTGTTGAAGAACACATTCCGCTGTCTGTTGGTCTTCCATTTCGGCAAAAATTCGCAGTAGGGGCTCGGTTCCTGAGAATCGTGCAATCACCCAACCGCCATTCTTGAAATAGACTTTAGCACCATCTTCATAGCTGACTTTTTCGATTTCAAAGTCGAATTCAGGCAGTTGCTTCTCGACATAAATCTTGTCGTATAGCGCTTGCTTCTGTGCAGGTTTGAAAGTGCAGTCACCCTCTGCGGTGTAGGCGTAGCCATATTTTCCATAGATCTCATCAAGCAGTTCGGAGAGCTTTTTACCGGTAACGGAAATCATCTCTACCAATAGGCTGGAGGCAAACACACCATCTTTACCCTTGATATGACCACGAATCGTCAGACCACCGGAACTTTCACCACCGATAAGCGAGTCGTCCGCTTCCATTTGTGAACTGATATGCTTAAAGCCTACTGGTACTTCAAAACATTTTTCACCGTGATCTTCTGCGATTTTATCGAGCAGATGAGTGGTAGCGATGTTACGTACCACAGAGCCGTTCCAGCCTTTGTACTCTAGCAAGTAGTAGTACAGCAGCATCAGCACTTCGTTAGGATGAATAAAGTTACCTTTCTCATCGATGATCCCCAGACGGTCAGCATCACCGTCAGTACCAATACCGATGTCATAGCCTTCAGCAGCGACAAGGTGCTTAAGGCGATAAAGAGTCGCGGCACTTGGCGAAGGCATCAGGCCACCAAAATCAGGGTTTTTGCCATCGTTGATCACGTCGACATCGCAGCGTCCGTTGATCAATACGGTTTGTAGCGCATTTTTAGCTACGCCAAACATAGGATCAATCAAGACCTTAAGGTTGGCTTTTTTGATCGCTTCAATATCGATAAAGTCGATGATCGAATCAACAAACTCGTTCATTGGGTTGATAATGTCGATCAACTTGTCTTCGACTGCCTGATCAAAATCGACGGACTTAACCTGTTGTTGGGTTAGTGTTGCGATCTGGGATTCGATCTTCTCTGTAATGACTTCATCAGCGTCACGACCACCTTCGATGAAGACCTTAATGCCGTTGTAATCAGCCGGGTTATGCGAGGCCGTGATACAGGCTGAGTATGCGCAGCCCATCTCTTTAGCCTTAAACATCACTATCGGGGTCGGGACAAATTTGTCGATAAAGCTAACGTTAATTGCGTTGGCAGCCAGTACTTCTGCAAACCAGCGACCAGCCTTATCCGATAGAAAACGTCGGTCATAACCAATAACGAAACCACGTTGAGCGACATTCTCATGGTTAATAATATTGGCAACCGCTTGTGCCACTAAACGGACATTGTCCTTGGTAAACTCTTCGCCAATAAATGCGCGCCAGCCACCAGTACCAAACTTGATCATGATAATAATCCTTTATTGAAAGTAATGAGCCTCTCGAAAGAGGCTCATTGCTGGTGATTAACCAAGAATGACCACTACGTCGTTGACACTACCTTCAGCCTGTACTGGTACAGCAGTACCTTCCACAGTCTGGCCGTTAACAGTGATAGATTTAACGCCTTTACTCACTGAATCAGGGTTTTCTACCTTGATGTTGTAGGTCGCTCCCAGCCATTGACGAGTCACCTCGAAGCCCGGCCAGTTAGTAGGAATACATGGATCGATTGTCAGACCGTCGAAGCCAGTGCGTACACCCAGAATAAAGTTAGTCACTGCAAAGTAAGCCCAACCTGAGGTACCTGTTAACCAAGGGTGGTTAGCACGGCCATGATCCTGGTGGTCACGACCCATGATGAACTGAACGTAAGAGTATGGTTCTGCGATACGTTTTTCGATGATGTCATTCTGGTTGTAAGGGTTGAGTGCGTCATAGAACTTCATCGCGCGGTCACCACGGCCCAGCTTCGCTTCCGCTACCCATGCCCATGGGTTTGGATGAGAGAAGATAGCGCCGTTCTCTTTTACGCCCTGATAAACACGGGTTACGAAGCCAATGTCGTCATTTGGCGTCGCAAATGATGGTGAGTTCAGGTGAAGGCCGTATTCAGAGAACAGGTTCTCATCAACCGCATCCATTGCCTTCTCACCACGCTCTTGAGACACAGCGCCAGATAGAACAGCCAAGGTGTTTGACTCAAGGTGAACTCGGCCCTCTTTTTGCTGCGCGGTACCAATCTTGTCACCGTTCTTCGTCAGACCGCGGATGTACCAGCCACCTTCATCATCCCACAGGTGAGTTTCACACGCTTCGCGAACGTTAGCTGCCATTTCGGTGTATTTAGCCACATCCGCATCTTTACCCAGATACTTAGCCAGGTCGATAAACTCCTGCAGTGCCCAGAAGTGAAGGAAGGAAACCATTGAAGATTCACCGCCACCCAGGTTCAGACAGTCATTCCAGTCTGCGCGCAGACCTTTACAGATACCGGTTTGCCCGACGTATTCAGCAGAGAAATCCAGTGCCGCTTTCATATGATCGTAAACGCTCGCCTCACCGCCGTCTGCGTATGGGATAACCTGATCAAAGAAGCTATGCTCGCCAGTTTCCATCACGTACTTACAGATGGTCGGAACCAGCCATAGGTGATCGTCAGAACAGGTATCTTCGATGCCGTGGATCTTATCTTCATCAGAAGGTGTAGGAACTACCGTCGGTGACTTAGATGGTTTGACGTCAGCCTTCTCTGGATCGAACCAGTCAGGATCGAACAGGTGCAGACCGTAACCAGCTTTAACCTGACCACGGAGTAGATCGACGATGCGTTTACGTGTCATCTCAGGGTTAGCGTGAGGGACTGAAATCGCATCCTGAGCCGTATCACGGTAACCAAGACCTGTACGGCCGCCAACTTCGATGAATGAAGCAAAACGAGACCAGACAACACAAGTCTCTGCCTGGTAGAGAGTCCAGGCATTGATCATGGTGTCCAGACCTTGGTTAGGCGATTTAACCTGGAACTTATCACAACGCTCATCCCAGTGAGCTTTGATACCAGCAAAGGCAGCATCAACGTTTGCTAAGTCCTGATACTTAGCGCGCAGGCGCTCACCATTACCTTTACCGATACCAAGAATGTAAGCGAAACGGACTTCTTGACCAGGCTGGATGGTGAATTGCTTATGCAGGGAACCACAATGGTTGTAACAGGTTTGTGCGCTGTTTGAACACTTACCTTGCTCAACAGCAATCGGGTTTGCTTCGTCACGGTATAAGCCAAGGAAGCTATCACGCTGACCGTCGTATGAATCAGGATCAAATGTCGATGCAAGGTAGTAAAAACCTTCAAAGTCATTGGTGTTGTAGTAAAGATCGTATTCGATCACGCCTTCACGGTACTCGGTACCCGCAGAGTAAAGAGACATCTGATGGTTTTGGTTATCAGATTGAATGTGGCTAAATGAGAACTCAACAAATGAGAATGCACTGATAGTTCGAGGCTTATCTGAGGTGTTCTTGAGCACTACATCCCAGATCTCTGCATCTTCGCCTTTTGGTACGAAGAGAGTTTTTGTAGCAGTGATACCGCTGTATTCACACTTGAACTTTGAATATGAAAGACCGTGGCGTACTTCGTAGTTTGCTTCATCGAGGCTTTTCGCTACCGGCTGCCATGAGATTGACCAGTAGTCACCTGTTTCATCATCACGCAGGTAAACATAGTGCCCCGGACGGTCGAAGGTCGCGTTAGGGCGGAATTTAGTAACACGGTTATATTCAGGCGAGTTGTAGAAAGAGTAGCCGCCCGCATTATGCGAGATAACAGTACAGAATTTCTCTGTGCCTAAATAGTTCGTCCATGGTGCAGGGACGTCAGGTCGAGTAATGACGTATTCACGATTGTCGTTATCGAAATAGCCGTATTTCATGTTAATTTCCTTTTTACCAAGCTACCACACTGGTAGCCAAAACTTTAAAGCTAGTGAAAACTGCAAATGCGCTCCATTTGCACCTTTGTTAATCCCACGGTTGGCGATATTCAATTTGCTGTTTGTCGAGCAAAGGTAAATGGCCTTTTAACCGTGATAAGTAGTCATGCCAATCTCGGCCTGCTCTGTCAGTCCAGCAGGCTTCTGCCAGTGCAGTGAGTCTTGGGAATATCATGTAATCTAAACGTGACTGATGAGTGACGATTTCACTCCACAGAGCACACTGAATACCCAGAATGCGTTTACGAATTGGATCAGAGTCTGGTACCTGAGCTAATGGCTCGTAGCGGTAAGCGTTCTCTAGTGGAATAACCGCTGCCCAGTCGACACCAGGTTCTTCTGGTCTGTAGTCCTGTGTCATATCCAGATAGGTTGACTGAGCTGGCTGCAGAATGACGTCAAACCCTTGTTTAGCGCAGTTCAGGGCGGCTTCTTCGCTCAACCACGAGTAAATAACAGTATCCTTGCTTACCTTGTTGCCATGCTGTGCTTCTTCCCAGCCGACCATGCGTTTGCCTAGTGAACGTAGCTTCTTCTCTGCATAGCGCAGCAAGTGCCCCTGCAACTCTTTGGCGCTCTGGTAGCCTTCTTTTTCCATAACAGCCTGACAGGCAGGGCTATCGAGCCAAACGCCGTCAGGGACTTCGTCTGCGCCGATATGTACCCAGGGAGAAGGAAACAACTCAGCAACTTCCTCCAGCACCTTATCTAAGAACTGGTAGGTACCCGGAAGGGCTGGAGACAGAACGTTGTCGTTGTAATGCTGGATACTGTGATAGTGAGACTGGTCGTCAGGATCTTGCAGTAACTCTGGTAGTGATTTAATCGCAGCGCGGCAGTGGCCCGGGATATCGATTTCAGGAATAACGTTAATGCCACGGGCTTGCGCATAGGCAATGACATCTTTTATTTGTTCCTGACTGTAGTAGCCACCATAGCGCTGACTCAGCTGACTATATTGCGGTTCGATGGCTGCCTCTGGCCCACGGTAGGCACCAATTTCTGTTAGCTGAGGGAAGGCTTTAATCTCAACTCTCCAGCCTTCGTCATCAGTCAGGTGCCAGTGGAAGGTGTTGAATTTGTAGTGTGCCAGTTGATTGATTAGTCGTTTAACCATCTCCACAGAGTGAAAGTGGCGGGCACAGTCGAGCATCATGCCACGGTACTTAAAACGCGGTGCATCATGTATTTTGAGGTAAGGAACGGACAGTCCATTACCTTGGGTGTCAACCTTGATCAACTGTAGCAAAGTGGCACTGGCGTGAACGAAGCCACTGTGTGAACTTGACTCTAGTCGGATTCCAGTACCGCTTACAGTGAGGTGATACTCACCTTCATCCAGCGTCGGGTTATTACGAAATACGATATCGCTCTGACCGATCGTTTGAACCGTGAAGTCGAACAAGCGTACTAGCTCTGCTTGCAGCCAGGTGGCCGCTTTTTCTGCGAGTGAGGTTTGTAACGTAATCTGGCTTGAACGGGTCAGGTGGAAGGTTCCATCCTGAAGCTGAATCTTATTTGGCTTCGGTATTAAAGCCAAAGCCGTACTGTCGACGTGAGGCACTTCTGCGCGCTCGCGGTAAGGCGAAGCCAGTGCAATTGACGTCAGAGTTACTGGGTAATGAGTGGCGCCATTGTCGGCAATGATCAGGCCATCTTTCAGGCCGTCGCTATAGAAACGTAATGGCGCCGTGTTGATACTGAATTCGCAGTAATAGTGTTGATTAGCCGTAAGAATGTTCGATTCAGGCGTGACGGTGCAGAAGGTACCTACCTGAGTGATGGTGCCATTGGTGAAACTCTCAGGAAGAATATAGCGGTCAGTAATAAACTGAATTTTCCAGTTGGAAAGATCCTGATCAGTCAGGTTGTGGACAGTTAAGCCAAAACGGCAAAACTGCTTTTGTTCAGATAAAACGGCGAGTTCGACACGAAAGCTCATCACAGATCCTTAATAGAGATTATGTTCGGGTTTAGCTGCGAACATAAGGGCGCCTTCAATGGCATCAAATTGAGCGTCTACCACCCAGTTCTGAACCGGAGGCGACAACCAGGCTTTGATTCGTTCAGCGATACTGCCCATCAGACAGATACGCGTTGCACCTTTGCGATTGAGTGCAACAAGGAACATTTCAATATCAGCAGCCGTCTGCTTAAGCATTGAAATTGCGAGACTATCGCCTTGTTCGGCGAACTGAAAAATAGCCGGAGAAAATTGGCCATAATCACGAGGTAATGCGCTTTTCGACCAGCTAACGATCTGGTCAACATCATGGTGGAAGTGGTTGAGAACATGCTCAGCAAGCGGTGTTTTTTCGACAATGCCATCGTCAGCCAGCAGCACCTGTTGAATAAGACGTAGCCCCATAACTGCGCCGCCGCCTTGGTCAGAAATTGGAAACTCGCGACCGCCAACGACGTGCTGTTTTGTGCCAGTCAGGTAGATGCCGCAAGAGCCTGTTCCGGCGATCATAATCGCGCCATCATCACCATTATGTGCCCCGATACAAGCACCGTAGGCATCGGTATTGAGGACTACTGAAGCAAATGGATGTGGCAGCGCCATAAAATCTTGCCATGCAGATTTTTGTTCAGCTCCAGCCAGAGCCAAACCAACATGCATGCTGGCGAAGTCAGTTTCAGTCAGACCGCCGATCGTTGCTGCCTGAGCGATAGCGTCGATAATCGAAGTCATTGCCACTTCTACACCCAGTAGAATATTGGCACTGCCGCTTTTGCCTTCACCAATCAGTTGGCCTGCTTCATCACGAATTCGGGCGCGACAAGACGTACCGCCGCCATCAATTCCGACATAATAAAGGGACATATTATTTCTCCTCTGCCTGACTGAAGTGGCTGAATTGAGTGATTACAGCTAACAGATACCAGGCGCCATGTGGGATCCATTGCTCACCCCAGCGCCAGTTCTGCAACATGTCATCCTTCTGACCAGGAGGGTTGAAAGCGATGTCTTGCTCATCCTCAAAGCCAGCAGTGATGCCATTACATACCCCTCCCTTGGCATTGAAGAAGCCATATTGAGGGAGGTAGTCAGGGTTGTTGTGACCATGACCATCGAGCATGCACATGTGGTAAGGGTTGAGTCCTAATACCCAGTTGAGGGAGTTCTGAGAGAAGCACAGTAGCTGCTGTTTAGTGGCTTGATCCTCAATATGAGGCAGGGCGAAAAATGCCATCGTAGATAATGAACCAAGGCGGGCATTTTCTCCTTGCCACCAGTAGCCACTTTCGTTGTTCTGAGCGACAAAGAAGGCGTCACGCTTCTCTTCATCTACACCTTTTACGTATTGGCGTGGGTAACCGAACGGGTTAGCGGTCGCCTGAGTAATAGCAAGCTCAAAACCAACGCTTTGCTGCACAACAGTCTGAGTTGCAGCCGCTTTTTGTCGGTCAGTTTCAATCTCCAGATAATGACATAGAGCAATAGTCGGTAAGCCTGCTTCCGCTGCGTGATAGTAAGGGCGAGAGCCGTCCTGATTCGCAGACCAGAAATATTCAAAGCTGTCATCACTGGTTTGTCTTTGCTCAAGTCTGGCAGCCCAGTAACGACTTTCAGTCAGGTATTGTTGTTTGTTGGTCGATTTGTACAGTTCAACAGTCGCAAGCAGTGCACAGTATTCATCGATAATGTTCTCTTGCTGATCGTTGAGGTATTGCGTGTTGAATTCGCGCAGATGCCAGTAACCTTTTTCTGCTGCAGTTAGGTAATCATCGGAAGTGTATTCGCCACTTTCCTCTAGTCTTGCTGCAGCAGCAAGAGCGGCAATTGACGCGCCCCCACCTTGCCTGAAACCGGCTTGATAATCGTCAGATTTATACCCTTGTTGAGTTTCGTAAGCACAGATTTCGCGTTGGTTTATATCCTTTGACCACTTATCAAAAACGGTCATATAGAAGAAACCTTGTTTATCTTGCATACGAACCAGGAAATCAGCACCGAACAGCGCTTCTTCCGTCATTCGAACCTTGGTGAACAATGCAACCTGGTCATTGTCTGCGACTAGCTGCAATCCTTTAAGTAAGTTCCAAACCACCATAGGAGTCTGTTGAGGGTTGAGATAGTTGGCATAGGAGAGGTGGCTTAAGTATTTGCTCACATCACCAGAGGCATCGTACCAACCGCCATGAACATCAACGCGCGTCTCGCTGCCGAGTAACGGAATAGAGTGGTCTTGTTTGTCAAAGCGTCCGCCACAGCGTTGAGACTTAAAGTAATGCAGTACGTCAGATAGGGTAGTGTTAAGCAGTAGGCCCTGAGCAATGCTAAAAATCTCAGAGCGTAAGTTATCAACGCGCAGGTAGTAACGACCCGCACGTTCGAATTGTGAGAACTCGATGCGAAAAAAATTCCCTTGGTGCCAGTTGGCGACTTTTGTGCCTTTTTCAACACTAAAAGTCGCTACAGTTTGGTGACTATCGGCACAGACTAACAGCGCAGTGGTAGATGAAAGACGTGGTTTACGAGTCATCAAAACAGCCTGCTTAGGCCCAAGGGCTTCATAACCAATATGGTTAGTAAGTAGCAGCATCAAAATCTCCGAAAATTGGGTGTTATTTGAATTGTTGAGCCAAGAACACCTGTCCCTGGCTCGTATTTATCGATTTAATTTTCGTATAGGTAACAACGGACAAAGTGGTTGTCAGACAGCTGAGTTACTTCTGGTAACTTCTCGCGACACTTGTCGGTTGCATGTTGGCATCGACCAGCAAAAGGACAGCCGATGGAAGCAGGCGTCCATAATGGTATCTCGCCTTTGTTGCCTTTAAGCTTTTCATGAATCGACTTGCTTGGATCTGGTACTGCAGAAACCAGTAGCTGAGTATATGGATGTTGAGGATCGTGAATGATCTCCTCAGTGTCACCCCATTCAACCATGTGACCAACGTACATAACTGCAAGATCTTCTGCGATGTAACGTGCCGTAGCGATGTCGTGCGTGATGTAAAGCAGAGACATTTGCTTCTCGAACTTCATCTCTTCCATCAGGTTGAGAACGCCAGCACGAATCGACACGTCGAGCATTGAAGTTGGCTCATCAGCCAGAACCACTTCTGCGCCCACAGCGATGTTACGTGCCAGGTTTACACGTTGGCGCTGACCACCAGAAAGCTGGTGTGGGAACTTCTGCGATGTCTCTTTTGGTGGAATCAGACCTACCTGTTCAAGCAGGTCATAGACACGCTCTTCAAGTTCTTTCTTATTGCCCGGTGATACTTTCTTATGAATAAGCAGCGGTCGAGCAATATGGTGGAAGATGTTGTGAGTCGGGTTGAGAGAACCAAACGGGTCCTGCCATACCATCTGTACACCTTCACGGTAAGCCATCAAATCTGAGCGTGAATCAATAGTCTGAATATCACGACCTTTGTATTCGATAACACCGTCAGTCGGCGCGTACATTTTTGCGATCATTTTCGCCGTGGTCGATTTCCCCGAACCTGATTCACCGACCACGGACAGACCGCGGCTCTTGTACATTTTGAAAGATACGTCGTTAATCGCGCGCATCATTGGTTGGTTTAGGGCATTACTGTTGATTGGAAAATCCTTTACCAGGTTTTTTCCTTCAACGAGTAGTTGGCCAAAATCTTTGCTCATAATTGTCTCCAGTAATCTTTGTTTTATTTCTCAATCTGTTGCTAGAGCTTGGTCTGTGCAATCGGGTCACCATACAGGTGACAGTTAGAGAAACGATTTGGCTCAATTTGTCTAAGTTGAGTTGCGGCTTGAGTACACGCCTCATGAACGCGATCACAACGCGCCTGGAAGCGACAACCTTGTGGCACTTCAAGCAGGTTTAGTGGGTTACCAGGGATACCAGTCAACTTAGTTTTAGGGCCCGTTAATGGAGGGAAAGAACTACCCAGACCTTTGGTGTAAGGGTGGTATGGACTTTCCAGAATCTGTTTTGAAGGGGCAACTTCAATCAGTTCACCGGAATACATGATGCCGATGCGGTCTGAGAACTCGACCATCAAAGAAAGATCGTGAGTAATGAACAAGATAGAGAAACCAAACTCTTCTTTCAGTGCGTAGATCTTTTGCAGGATTTCACGTTGTACCACTACATCCAGAGCGGTAGTTGGCTCATCCATAATGATCATTTTCGGATTAAGCGCTAGGGCAATCGCGATAACCAGACGCTGACGCATACCACCAGAGAACTGGTGAGGGTAGTCGTTCAGACGGCTAGGGTGGATATCAACGATCTCCAGTAGACCTTCGGCACGCTTGCGAGCCTGTTCACGCGTCATATTGGTATGACGCATGATGACGTCGCAGAACTGGTCTTCCATTGTCAGTACTGGGTTGAGCGCGTTCATTGCGCTCTGGAAGACCATCGACATCTCGCTCCAGCGGAAGGCTTGCATACGATCATCGCTGTACTTAAGGATATCTTCACCATTGAAGATAACCTCACCGCCGGTAATAAACGCTGGTGGCTTATGCAGGCGCATCAGAGAGAAGGCAACGGTTGATTTACCACAGCCAGATTCACCTGCAAGACCGAATACTTCGCCCGGTGCAATGTCAAAGCTGACGTTGTTACAGGCACGAACGTCACCTGCATCAGTAATGTAGTCAACGCAAAGGTTGCGGATAGAAATGAGTGGTGCTGTCATGATTATTTATCTCCGCTCCAAAGTGCATTTTGTGGTGGTAGTTCTGGCTGACGTTCTTTCTTGTCTTGTGCAGCAAGCTTTTTCCAGCGTTTCATACCTTTGTGAGAGCGAAGCTGCGGGTTAGCAATTTCGTCTACCGCGAAGTTCAGTAGCGCAAGGCCAGTGACCAGCAGAGTCAATGCCGCACACGGAGCGAGTACTTCCCACCAAGCGCCAATCAGCATTGCTGAAGAGGTCTGTACGTTGTAAAGCATGATGCCCCAACTGATCGTGCTTGGGTCGCCCAGACCTAAGAACGAGATAATTGATTCCATGCCGATTGCGTACATAACCGAACCAATGAAGCTAGCGCCTACGATTGGGATAAGGTTTGGCAGAATCTCAACAAAGATGATGCGGAAAGATGATTCGCCAAGAACTTCAGCCGCTTTAACAAACTCTTTTTCACGCAGGGCTAAGGTTTGCGAGCGTATTACCCTTGCACCCCATGCCCAGGAGGTACAACCTATGATAATGGCAATGGTTAGAGGCCCTGCCTCACCGATGAACGCCGCTAGTACGAATAGCAATGGGTATTGAGGAATAACCAGCATGATGTTCATTGCGGCAGTAAGCACGTCATCAACGCGACCACCAAAGTAACCAGCAGAGATACCAATCACAGTCGCAAGGAAACACACAGTGATACCAGCGCCGAAACCCACACCTAGTGAAATACGTGCACCGTAAACAAGTTGAGACCAGATATCTCGCCCCATGCGGCTAGTACCAAGTACATGGTCAGCCTTTTTCGACATGATCATAGTACGACGGTCAGTTGCCAGATTCTGAGCCACCCAACCATCTGGGTTAGCTTTTGCTGAACTGACAACAAAACCAGGGTATTCATGCGGGTTACCAGTACGCTTATCCGGAGCGTGCTTGGTAATCAGTGGTGCGGCGATAGCCATAAAAATAAATAGTGAAACAATTGCTAAGCCAGTACGAGCGTAAGCATTGCCTAGAATGAGTTTAAATAGGTCTTTCATAATTATTTCCCTCCCTTACGAAGGCGAGGATCAAGTACTACGTAAAGCATGTCGGCAATCAGGTTGAATGACAGCATAAACATCGTCATGATGATGAGTTGCCCTTGAAGAACTTGGTAGTCACGGGCGTGAATAGCATTCAGTAGTACCGTACCAAGACCAGGGTAGTTGAAGATGATTTCGACGATTAGCTGACCACCGATAGCCATACCTAATGACATTGAAAGTGCCGTAACACTTGGTAGAAGTGCGTTACGCGCTGCGTAGTTGAATACCACTCGGTTCTCACTCAGGCCCTTACCTTTAGCCATGGTGATGTAGTCTTCTGCTAGCAGGTTGATCATGTTGTTACGCATGTTTACCAGGAAGCCACCTACCTGAATGATCGATGCACAGAATAGTGGTAGTACTGCGTGGTATGCCGCGTCTTTGTAAAACTCCCAGCTGGTCCAGTCTGGCACCGTACCCGCAGTGTAGGCGTAGCCTGTAGGGAACCATTTAAGACCAATCGCAAAGATGAATAGCGTTAGCATCGCGACAACGACTTGAGGTACCGCCTGAATGATCAGCATGCCCGGAGTGACGAAAGCGTCATATTTACTGCCGCGTTTCCACGCTGCGAAAATGCCAAGCACTGAGCCTAAAGAGAAAGAAAGGATAACTGCGCTACCGGCCAGGAATAGCGACCAACCAAATGCGCCACCCAACAGCTCGTTTACTGATAGTGGATAGAACTGAATCGAAGTGCCAAGCTCCCAGCTCAGGATGTTTTTCATGTAGGCGATGTATTGAGTAAACAATCCACCATCAACAAAACCGAGTAGCTCTTTCATTGCCGCGATACGTTCCGGTGTTACCTGAACCGAAGCGTTAGCGAACATCATGGTCACCGGATCACCCGGCATCGCACGAGGAATAATAAAGTTTAATGTCGCAGCAACTAATAATGCGACCAAATAGAACGACAAACGTCTTAAAAAATAACCCATAACTCACCTTACTTACCCAGATTTTCCCTGTTTCTGGTTTCAGGTCGCTCCTAGCGAAAACAAAATTTAGAGCGAACAATCCCCTGACGACTGGCGCCATATAACGAACACATTAAAAAGTGGGGGGATTTTGCGGCATACAGAGCGTATGCCGCATCGTTAGAACAACTACTTACTTAACTGGTTTTAGGTCCAGTACGTGTAGTAGACGCTCTGGGATACCAGCCCAAATGTTTGGACGGCCTTTTGGATTTTCTTCGTTCCACCAACCAGTGAATCGCGTTGTGTTGTACTGGAACATGTAAGCACCAGACATTACAGGGATTGTTACCTGATCAGCTGCGATGATTTGCTGGATGCCGTGAGCGATTTCTAGCTGCTCGTTCTTATCAGCTGTTTTGTAGAAGCTGTTAAGTAGACCGTCTAGCTTTTCGTTCTTGTAGAAGTGCATAGCGAAACGAGGCATACCATCACCAGACTGAAGTGCTGAGTTGTACGCACTGTTCCAGTAAGTGTGTGGATCTGCACCGTGGAAGTAGTTTGTGTAAGCAACGTCATAAGTCGCTTCTAGCATCGCTTGGTTGTACACAGAGAAATCTGGAGTACGTGCTTTCGCTTTGATGCCTACTTCAGCTAGCTGCTCTACAGCAAGTTGAACTGTGTTGTTGAAGTCAGTCCAGCCGTTTGGCGATTGAATCAGAAGTTCAAAAGATTTACCTGATGGAGTGTCTACGAAGCCGTCGTTGTTAACGTCTTTGAAGCCAGCTTTCTTCAGTAGCTCTTTAGCACCTTCAGCATTGTAGGTGTTGTAACCCTTGTACTTATTGTGAGTCTTTTCATCAGACCAAGTTTCGAATGCGTAACCTAGACCTGAAGCAAAATCGTTCACTGTACCGCCACCGTAGAACGCGATGTCGATGATAGTTTGACGGTCAAGAGCCATTGAGAACGCACGACGGAAGTCAACGTTAGTAAGTGCTTCGTTCTTCGCTGGATCTGGGTGCTTGAAGTTAACAACAAACGCTTGAGTACCTGCTGGCGGGTACCAGTACTGGTGGTTAGGGCTTGCTGCTGCGTATGTGCGGTCGATGTCAGGAATGAATGATGAAGTCCAGTCCATTTCACCGTTAACAACTTTACCCAGGAACTGGTCGTTGTTAGCGATTTGAGGAACACGTAGACAGTCAACGTCTAGGTTGTCCGCATCCCAGTAGTTCGGGTTAGCACACTGGATGTAAAGTTGTGCAGTGAAAGTATCGATCTCAGTGAAAGGACCAGAACCTACAGGGTTTTCGTTGGTGAATGTTGAAGGATCTTTCACGTCTTTCCAGATGTGCTCAGGTACTACTGGTACTTTAGCAATTTCATAAGGAACGTTAGAGTTCGCTTCTGTCAGACGGAATTTAACTTGGTAGTCATTCAGTTTTTCAACAGAAGTTACCCAAGAGTTGATACCGCTTTGGTCAAGCTCTGGTTTCTCTTTTACAAGATTGAATGAGTATACAACGTCGTTTGCATCGAACGTTTCACCATCAGACCATTTTACGCCTTTACGAATATCGAAAGTAACGCTCATTAGGTCGTCAGACATCTTGTAGTTTTCAGCCAAACGGAATACAGGCGTGTTACCTTGCATTTCGTTAAATACAACTAGAGGCTCGTAAAGGAAGTCCCAAGTAGTATGCAAGTGAGTTGCACCCAGGTATGGGTTAAAGTTACGAACGAAAGTTGTAAATTCTTTCGGGTGGATAGTTAGTTCACTACGTTCAGCAGCTGTCGCTACAGATGCGAATCCTGTGGTAGCTGTAGCAATAATTGCTGTTGCTAGTGCTGTTTTTTTTATGTTGGCAAGCATAGCTGTTCCTTACTATTTGCTTTCATTTCACTTATGGAATGGAATGTCATCAATTGATAAACACTCACTAAGGCCCACCTCTTTAAATGAGTTCCTATCGGAGGAGATAGAGAAATCCAGAGTGGCCTGTAGGCCTTAGGCACACTAAGAAAACACCTTAACGTTAATTTTCGCAATTGCTATTCCCGTTAAAAACGTCAAAACCAACCCGAACCACGTCAATAATGTCAAAAGCTCCTGTTTTGATGGAATTGTGAGCAGAAAATAGCCTTTGATGTGGATCGCATTACTTAGATGGTTAAAGGTGGTTTGTAAGTGTCTACTTACCCTTTGGTCTTTGTATTATAAGGTGTTGCTAAGCCACTTTGAAAACGTGAGACTTGAATCACTCGTGGTTTTGTTGTTAATTTTTCGATTTAAATTAAAACTGCCGTCTTGTTGTGATTGGCTTCGCAAACTGAGTTCTTTTTACGCATTGTTGGTGGTTTTATACCAATTAGGCACTCGATAGCGGAGCAAATGTCGTGTTCAAACAGCCGCTATTATAGGTTGTTTTACGGGGCGTAATAACTCATTTGTGACATGTGAGTGAAGGTTTAACGGCACAAAAAAAGCCCGCTTAGTCGCGAGCTTTTAGATAGATTAACCCGAATGATTAGCTGGTGAGTAAGTGCTGTAACTTATCACGCAAACCTTCAATATGCGTTCTTTCTGGTCCTTGTTCATTGCAATGTTCAAGAATGTAATCCAACGAGCTGAGAACCGTTCTCCAGCGAGGAGTCTTAGGCAGTGTCTCGGTACGCAAGTACTTATCGAGTGTTCGTGTTTGCAGTGTGCTGCGGTCGAGGTAAACGCGCCACAAGCCACTTTGTTCGGCGAAGGTGAACTTAGTCTGGCCTGTAACCGATTCCCAGTAATTCAGGGCGCTGGTCATGGCTTCAACCAGCACTTCACGCATAATATCTTGCTTAGATTTGCTATCCCCGGCGACACGGTCTGCCAGTCGGGTAAACTCACCACCAAGCTCTTTGAGCTCTTGTAACTTGGCTTTGTCGCCCTCAAAGGCAAAGCTAGACAGCGCTTCAATTGCGGTCTCCAGATTGTTGATACGGCCTGCGTTGATGCTGCCACCTACGTTGAATATGTACATTGAACGTAAGCCAGAGCCTTGAGGTAGCTTCAATATATCGGCAGACAGATGCTGTCTGACATCTTCTACGTAGACATCAATATTGCCGCAATAATGTTCCTGTTCTACGTTGAGGAACTTAGGAGCAATAAGCTCATCAGCACTTGAGCGCTTCAACTGTTCCGTTGAACGCTTAAATAGCTTAGAAGCGGCCTCATTGGCGAAGCGAATCTTATTGTCTTCTCGAACACAGATAATCGCTTCAGGTGCCGTTTCTAACTGCTCTAGCAGGCGGCCCTGAGTTTCCAGCAGACTTGCTTCAACCATTGCACGATGTTTAAGTTCAAGCTGTAACTGTTGATTCTCAAGTCGGCGCTGTTCCGCTTTACTTGCGGTTAAATGAGCAATAATTCGAGCGGCTAACTCTTGCTTGTTAAATGGTTTAGACAGGTAGTCGTTGGCACCTGCATTAAAGCCACGAATTCGATCATCTGTCTGGTTAAGCGCGGTAAGCATAATTACAGGCAGTGCCGCGTGATCATAGCTTTTACGCAGTGTTTCACATACCTGATATCCGCTCATACCTGGCATCATGATGTCGAGTAGTAGCAGTTCTGGTTTCTCTTTCTCTACCGCTTCTAAGGCTTCGTGTCCATCTTTAGCCGTTCTCACGCGATAACCTTCAAGACGCAAGAAACTATCGAGTACGCGCAGGTTTACTGGTTCATCATCGACAACCAGGAGTAACGGGCCATCAGGATTTTCCGGCAGACTCACGGGCTCGGCGAACTCGACTTCACCACTCTCAGGAGCTTTAAAGTGTGGCGCCTCGTAGTGGTTAGCGTCTTGAATTTGCTGCTCACTAGCGACTGGTAAAGTGAAGCTGAAAGTAGTACCGACCATAGGCTGGCTGCTGACATACAGGGAACCTTGCATCAACTCGATTAGCTGACGGCTGATTGATAAGCCAAGACCTGCACCTTGACGGTAACGACTTGAATCACTGCCTGCCTGAATCAAAGGTTCGAAAATATGCTCCAATTGATCAGCAGGGATCCCCTGACCTGTATCGACCACCTGAACTCGAATCTGGTCATCAACAACGTTGGCTGAAATCACGATCTTGCCTTCGCTGGTGTATTTAATTGCATTACCAACCAGGTTATATAGCACTTGCTCAAGTCTTTGCGGGTCGGCGCTAACCCAAACAGGTTCACTTGGCACCTGATTGATAATCCGAATCGGCTTATTGCCTAATAGGTGAGACGAGAGTTCGAGAACCAAGCGGGTTGAACCCGATAAATCCACCGCACTGGTTTCAATATCCAGATTGCCATAACGCATCTTGTGATAATCGAGCAGGTCATCAACCAGAGTTGCGAGGCGCTGACCACTACTGATGATGATATCTAACTGATATTTATGTTCAGCGGTAATAGGACCATTGGCTCCAGAGGCGAGGGCTTCAGCAATACCTACCATCCCATGCAGCGGCGTACGCAGTTCATGAGAGGTGGTTGCGAGGAACTCATCTTTAAGCTTGTTCGCAAGTTGCAACTCTTCGTTTTGCTTCTGAATCAGTTTCAGGTTGCTTTCCAGCTCTTCGTTCTGATCTTTGATAAGTAAGATTTTTTCACGAATTGAACGTTGCATACGTTCAAAACTGACTGCAAGACGGCCGATCTCATCTTTACGCTGAGTGTTGATCATATCCGCATCAAGGTCGCCGGCAGAGACTTTTTCCGCAGCCCAGGTCAGCTTAAGCAGTGGGGCAGTGATAAAGTTCGACAGGTAATGAGAAGCCATGACAACCAGCAGAATCGCAGTCAGCATGGCGAAGATAAATACTGTCTCTAATTGGTGAACACGCGCAAAGGCGACACTTTCAGGGACTTCCACCACCAGAGCCCAGTCGATACCCTTGACGGAGATCGGTGCATAGGCGGCAATGATTGCTTCATTTTCAGTGTTGGAATAGGTGCCAAAACTGGTTGCGCCAGCTAGGGCTAAATCGACGACTTGACGGCTTTTATCAATGTCTTGCTGTTGATACGCCATCGTACGAGACTGATGATCTGCACCAACCAATAACGTCTTCATTGATGGGATGTTTTTGGTATCGGCAATCAACTTGGTTATGCCGTTATTTGGCAAGCGGAACATAGCGTAACTATGCAGGTAGCCTTGCTGTACAATGGGTGCACCCAGCCAGGCGACGGATTTCCCCTGCTCTTGAGAAAAGTCAGAAATGATAACCGGGGTAAAATCCTCGTTGGTTTTACGTTTTTCCGTCACCAAACTGCGCAGTTTGCTAAAGGTCTGACCCAGATTAGCATCCTTGTATTTGCCCGTTAGCAGGTTGGTACCGAAGTTGTCATTCTTATAGATAGAGTAGGTGACGTTACCTTCACGATCGACCAGCAAAATATCGTCAAAATCAGAACGTTTTAGTAGTTCAAGATAGGCCCAGTGGTAGCGCTTATGTAGCAGTCGGTAACGTTCGGTGCCATTGAACAGACTCGATTGGGGCAGAATTGACGTTTTTATCTGATCGCCAGAACCCTGAATATAACGTTTTTGCGCATACTCACGTGCTTGATCAATATCCAGACCTAAGCTGCGAAACGCGTTGACCAGACCGTAGAAACGGCCACCACTGGCATAGGCAAGCTCTGAGCGAACGAAGCCCATAACCTCTGACTCTTTAGCATAGAGGTAGTCGACCACTTGCTGCTGTTTACTATCGCGAACAGAAACCAGGTGAAGGGTACTCTGCTCCTGTAAGTCTTTAGTGTGTGATTGCAAAAAGAAGATAGCGATGACAGTAAGAGGCGTAATACTTAAAGCAAGAAAAGCCAGCATCAATGTGCTTTGAAGACGCTTAAATTTCTGTTTCCGATACAACTTAAACATGATCTAAATAGAATTTCCGAGAGTTCGGCTTATAGGTTGAGGCTTGAAACCTGTAAGCGAGATAAAAACGTTATTTTCCTATAGTGACAAAATTAACGAGTTTTTTTACTTTGACAAGTAAGTTGCAAGGAAAGCGTGGAGAAAGGCGCAGTTTTTACTGAGGGAGGGGAGATTATGCCCAATCCTTGCTGAGAATTGGGCAGTAAAGTTACTTCTTCGCGTGATAAATAGCGAATTTGTTGGTCTTATTTAGCGTCTCGCAATTACTGAAAGCCTGCTCAATAATTGGCTGATATTTTAGGAAGCTGTTAGCCACGATAAATAGCTGCCCCTGACTGTTCTGATATTGAGGCGCTTTAGCCAGTAGTGTTTCGGTTGCACTGTAGCTGGTATCTAAACCCGCATGGAAAGGTGGATTACTAATGATGTAATCGTAATCTTTGCTGGTATCAGAGTAGACATCTGAAGCAAAGACGCGGCCAGTTAAGCCATTAGCCGCTAAGGTTGCCTGACTAGAAGCAACGGCCAGAGCGCTGATATCACACATTTCTAGCTCGATAGCTGGATTGAGTAGTGCCATCACAGAGCCGATAACTCCTGCGCCACAGCCAAAGTCGAGAACTTTACCTTTCAGTTCAGGCAAGGTGTCCAATAGTAGCTTACTACCGATATCAAACTCACCGTGACTGAATACACCCGGCAAACTCTTGATGGTTAATGTGCTCTCTTTGTAGCTAACCTGATAGGTCTTGTACCAGTCATCCAGGTTGAAAGAGTCTGGAGCCTGAGTACATTGTCCCCAATAAAATGAGCAGCGACGGGCAGAGTCATATTTAGTAATCGGGCCATAGGCCTTAAACATTTTTTCTATGCTTTTGATGCCTGAACGGTTTTCACCAACAACGACGATTTCAGTCTCTGGGCCGAGCTTAGCCATTAACATCGCCAACAGAAACTCAGCTTCTGCTTTCGCTTTAGGCCAGTAGAGCAACACCATATCTGCTTGTGTCTGTTGTGAGAACTCTGCACCAAACACACTACTAACCTGAGAGTAAGATTCAAGCTGGCGGTGGTAGCCATAGTTAGTCGTAAAGACTGTGACTGATTGACAGTGGTTAGCCAGTTCGACAGGAAATAGGTCTTCAGCTTCTCCAGCTACAAGAACGTGCTTACCTTCAAAGTAGGCTAGCTGTCGCTGGGCAATTTGGCTTGGCGCGATATAAGCAGACATAAAGAACTCAGTAGAAAAAAATGAGGGAGGATTTTCGCACAATCCTCCCTCATCTTGAAGTAATAAACTGTTTTGCGGGTTAACTACGATCTTGTTGATCTAAGAAGCCCTGGAACTCTTCTTCATAGATATTGAACAACACCATAGTAACGGCAAAGATGATCGGACCGTAGATCAGGCCAATTAAGCCAAATAAGTGTAGACCACCCAGCAGCGAGAAGAAGATCATCAAGGTGTTCATTCCAGCACTGCCCTGCATCAGGAACGGACGCAGTAAGTTATCAATTGAACCAACAACAGCGACGCTCCAGACCGTCAGGAAGATAGCCCAGGTCGTATCACCTGTCAGGAACAAGTAGATAGCCGCTGGGATCCAGATTAATGCGGTTCCAACGACAGGAATAAAGGATGCAAAACCCATCATGGTACCCCAGAAAAGTCCCGGGAAGCCTGCCAGCCACATACCAATACCGCCAGCAAAACCTTGAGCAATAGCAGTCAGGAATGAACCCATCACTGCCGATTTTGCTACCTGTTCAACTTCATCAAGCAGTTTGTCTTCCTGACTACGGGATAGCGGAAGGATATGACGTATTGCACTAATAATTTTGTCGTGATCACGAAGCAGGAAGAACAACACGAACAACATCAGGAAGAAGTCCATCAGGAAGTTGGTTGCGTCACCCAAGATCTTGGCACTGATGCCAACCAGATTACTACCAAAGCTTGTGGCAAACTGAGCAACCTTCTGTGCGATCTCTTGTGGCTCTATAGTGTCAAAAGGTAAGTAAGTATTTACTAGTGATAAGCTCTTCACAACCCAAGGGTGTTCAAAAATGGTCTGAATACCACCGTGTGTGACCCATTGGTAGACATTTTGTGAGAATGCAGAACCTTGTTGCACGATGGCAGCAAAGACAAACAGCAAAGGGAAAACAATGATAAATGTCAGCACAATACATGAGAGCAGTGACACCGTATTTTTGTGTTTTGGCAGTTTTCGTTCAATCCACTCGTGAATAGGGAACATCAACAGTGAGATGATAAAGGCCATCACGATCGAATTGATGTAAGGCTCTACCAGTAAGAAGCAGGCGAACGCTGCAGCCAATAGGGCGATAACAAGTACCCAGTGGCTGGAGGTTATTTTAATTTTATCTGACACAATCTTGTCCAATTGTTTGACGATGTATCAGTATAATGGCTTTAAAACAGGCAGTTATCAATCGAGAATCAGATAAGTATCAGAGGTGAGTCAAAACATGGGATGCTGTGATAATGACAAAGGTTGTAAGTCGGCGGCAAAAAGTAAACCGTCGATACCTTGGTTTGCTTTATTAATGGCAGGGCTAGCGATACTAGTGCTGTACTACTGGCAATAAAAAAGGCTGCGTAATGCAGCCTTTTTTATTAGTAACTTAAATTAAGCTTCGTTTGCGATGATAGCAAAACAGCGGTCTGCTGCTTCTAATGTCGCTTCGATCTCTTTGCTGCCGTGAGCCAGAGAAGTAAAGCTTGCTTCAAACGCTGATGGAGCAAGGTAAACACCGTGCTCTAGCATTAGGTGGAAGAAGCGCTTAAAGCGTTCGATGTCACACTTAGTCACGTCTTCGTAGCTTGTGATGCTCTCTTGGTCAGTAAAGAAGAAACCGAACATACCACCTACCTGATTCACCACTAGTGGAATGCCGTGGTTACCAGCAAGCTCTTTGAAGCCGTCTGCTAGCTGCTTAGTTTTAGATGCCAGACGCTTTTCGTTGCCTTCTTCTTTTAGAAGATTCAGACATGCGAAGCCTGCCGCCATCGCCACTGGGTTACCAGAAAGGGTACCAGCTTGGTAAACAGGACCGGTTGGAGCGATGTGCTGCATTACTTCTTTACGGCCGCCAAATGCGCCAACTGGCATGCCGCCACCGATCACTTTACCCAGAGTAGTCAGGTCTGGCTTGATGTTGTAGTAACCTTGTGCGCCGCCCAGAGCCACGCGGAAACCAGTCATTACTTCATCAAAAATAAGTAGTGCGCCTTCTTCATCACAGATTTGGCGCAGGCCTTCGTGGAAGCCTTCTACCGGTGGAATACAGTTCATGTTGCCAGCAACAGGTTCAACGATAATACACGCGATTTCACCTTTGTTAGCCGCAAACAATTCACGAACAGAGTCTAAATCGTTGAAGGTTGCAGTTAGTGTGTGCTTAGCAAAGTCTGCTGGAACACCCGGAGAACTTGGCTGACCAAGAGTCAACGCGCCTGAACCCGCTTTAACTAGCAAGCTGTCTGCGTGGCCATGGTAACAACCTTCGAACTTCATGATCTTATCGCGACCTGTGTAACCACGTGCCAGACGAATCGCACTCATGGTCGCTTCTGTACCAGAGCTCACCATACGAATCTGTTCCATTGATGGGACGAGTTCAGACACGAGTTCTGCCATCGCGATTTCCATCTCAGTTGGAGCGCCAAAGCTTAGACCGCGTTGTGCTGCATCAATCACTGCTTCGCGGATTACTGCGTGGTTGTGCCCAAGAATCATCGGTCCCCAAGAACCTACATAATCAATGTACGCTTTGCCGTCAGCATCAAAAATCAGCGGGCCATCTGCTCGCTCAACGAAAATCGGTGCGCCACCAACGCCGTTGAATGCACGTACAGGAGAGTTAACGCCGCCAGGAATAGTCTGTTGCGCTTTCTCGAATAGATCTGCGGATTTGGTCATGGGGTATCCTCTTTTGATTGCTCGGACCAATTTGGCTGGCATTGTACCTGTCGATTCCCATTCAATAAAACGCTTTGCAGCACATTCTGAGTACTTTCACGGCAAATAAAGCAGAATTAGGACAAAAAATCGCTTCAAAAGTGGTGAATACTTGAACGCTTCACTCAGGTATTAGATAATCACCGCTAATATTAAAAGATGAAGTGCCAGATGGTCATGCCAATCTGGACACAGACGACTGAGAGAGATCATCGTGAGCGAAGTAAATATCCCACTAACATTTTCAGATGCAGCGGCTCAGCGAGTAGGTGCATTGATTGCAGAAGAAGAGAATCCGAACCTGAAACTGCGAGTTTACATTACTGGCGGTGGCTGTAGCGGTTTTCAGTATGGTTTTACCTTTGATGAGAACGTTAACGAAGGGGATACAACCATTGTAAACAGTGGTGTGACTCTAGTTGTAGACCCAATGAGCCTGCAGTATTTGGTTGGTGGTCAGGTTGACTACACTGAAGGGCTAGAAGGTTCTCGTTTCTTCGTTAATAACCCTAATGCAACGACAACATGTGGTTGTGGCGCATCATTTAGCGTTTAATTCATTCTGTTTAGGCTGCAGGTCCTCTGTAGCCTATTCTTTCTCCTCTGCCTGCTTTCCTTTACTCATCTATCCAGAAACTGAGATCTAAGATAAATAGTAATTAATGCTATTTTATTTTTGCTTGGTTAATTTATATCCTAATTGATACATTCGTAGCAGGGTTCTGCGAATCGCTATATCGACAACTTACAGCTTTATGTTGCTGTATTTACTTGTTTTGGACGTGATATAGAAATAATAAGGATAGTTATGGCTAGTTTTTCTCCGCTGCGTTTTCTCGCGGTTAGACCTTATCTGGTATCACTAATATTAGTGCTGCTCCTTTCTCTCTGGCTTGGAATAGGGATGCTTAACGCTCAAGATTCCACTCCCCACAACGATACTGAAGAGATTCCATTAGCCAAAGTGCAGTTCACCTCCTTTGTCGCTGAAGCAACTCATAAAACCATTGAGCTCTATGGTCGTACGGCACCAAATAAGCAAGCGAAGCTTGGAGCTGAAATTGCAGGAAAAATCACTCAGCTTAAAGTCACCAAAGGGGACAGCGTCCAACAAGGACAAGAGATCGCTCTTATTGATAAAGGTGACTTAGACATTCAGCTTCAGCGTGCACAGGCATTACTTAAGGTTAAAGAGAAAGAGTTCAAAGCGGCGCAATCTCTCAAAAGCAAAGGCCTGCAAGGTGAAGTGGCATTCAGCACAGCGCAGGCTGGCTTAGTTGAAGCTAAAGCTATGGTAAGTAATGCCAGAATTGCTTTGCGTAATACTTCTGTCAAAGCCCCGTTTACTGGCATTGTTGATCATCTTTTTATTGAAAAAGGTGACTTTGTCGGTGTCGGCGATCCTGTCGCCACCTTGCTTGATTTAAGCCAGATTGTTATTGAAGCGGACGTCAGTGAGCGACATATTCAAGCGCTACAACTTAACCAAGAGGCGAGTATTCGCTTTATTAATGGTAGTGAGGCGGTTGGTAAAGTTCGATACATCTCGCGAGTCTCGTCACCCGCGACCAATACCTTTCCTATTGAGATTGAACTCGCAAATCCGGGGCAGAAAATTCCGGCAGGTGTGAGTGCTGAAGTCGGTTTGAATCTGCAGGATCAGCTAGCGGTAAAGATTACTCCTGCAATGTTGGCATTGGATGAGGCAGGTAACTTAGGGGTAAAAACCTTAGTGGCTAAGCATGTAAAGTTTGTTCCGATTCAACTGGTTAAAGCAGAGCAAGACGGTGTGTGGCTGACGGGATTAGGTGAGCAAGTTGACATCATCACGACAGGGCAGGGTTTCGTGCGCGACGGTGATGCGGTTATCGCGACCGAGCAAAGTAGATAGGAGCCCGCACTATGTTTGCATTGATTGATGCGGCACTGTCTCGCACAAGAACCATGATGGTACTTTTGGTGTTCATTCTTCTCGCTGGAGCGGGGACTTATGTCACCATCCCGAAAGAGTCGAGCCCGGATATTACCATTCCGATTATCTACGTTTCGGTTGGTCACCAGGGGATTTCGCCTTCAGATGCCGAGCGATTGCTAGTTCGACCTATCGAACAAGAGCTGAGAGCAATTGAAGGTGTTAAAGAGATGACTTCGACAGCGTCTGAAGGCCATGCTTCAGTGATGCTCGAGTTCAGCGTCGGTGTTGACCTTAATAAGGCGATGGCGGATGTTCGTGAAGCCGTCGACTTAGCTAAACCTAAATTGCCGAGTGACAGTGACGAACCGACGGTTAACGAAGTCACCTTAGCTTCAGAAGAGCCTGCACTTTCAATTGTACTTTACGGCACGGTGCCTGAACGCACCATTGTTCAGGTCGCACGCCAGTTAAGAGATAAGCTGGAAAGCTATCGTCAGATCCTTGAAGTCGATATTGCCGGTGATCGAGAAGACATCGTAGAGATCATCGTCGATCCACTGTTGATGGAAAGCTATGGTCTCGATCAGGGTGATATTTACAACCTGATTGCACTCAACAACCGAGTGGTAGCGGCCGGTTTTGTTGATACTGGCTATGGTCGCTTTTCGGTAAAAGTCCCGTCAGTATTTGACTCACTAAAAGATGTGTTAGAACTGCCTGTCAAAGTCGAGGGTAAGCAAGTTATTACCTTTGGTGATGTGGCAACGGTAAGACGAGCATTTCGCGACCCGGAGAGCTATGCCCGTTTGGATGGCAAATCCGCAGTCGTACTGGATGCCAAGAAACGTGCTGGTGAAAATATTATTGAGACAGTCGCGTTAATAAAGGCGGTATTGGAACAAGCGCAGCAGCGTCCAGACTGGCCGAATAACCTGATGGTCAAATACACTTGGGATCAGTCGAAAGACGTTAAGATGATGCTGAGTGATCTGCAGAACAATATCTTATCTGCCATCATTTTGGTGGTGATTGTGATTATCGCGATTCTTGGCGTACGCACTGCGCTGCTGGTGGGTATATCGATTCCGGGCTCTTTCCTGACCGGTTTATTAGTCCTGTCAGTATTTGGACTCACCATCAATATCGTGGTGCTGTTCTCGCTAATTATGGCGGTCGGTATGCTGGTGGACGGAGCCATCGTTGTCACTGAGTTTGCTGACCGAAGGATGCAGGAAGGGACTCCGAGGCGAGAAGCGTATCGGGATGCCGCTAAACGCATGGCGTGGCCAATCACGGCTTCGACGGCGACGACATTAGCAGCGTTCGCGCCGCTATTATTCTGGCCTGACGTCACTGGCGAATTTATGAAGTACCTGCCTTTGACTCTGATCGCTACGTTAAGTGCCTCTCTGGCAATGGCGCTGTTACTGGTTCCTGTGCTGGGTAGTCTTATTGGTCGGCCACAGCATGTGACTAAAGCGCAGCGAGAAAAAATGGTTGCTCTGCATGATGGTGATTTCTCTAAGGCGACAGGCATTACTAAACTCTATTTCCATACCTTGGATATTGCGTTAAAGCATCCGCTAAAAATCCTTTTCAGTGCGATTCTACTCGCGATAGGTGTGGGCTTTACCTATGCCAAAGCCGGACTGGGTGCAGAGTTTTTCCCCGAAGTCGATCCCCCTTTCTTCACCGTAAAAGTGCGCTCTTATGGTGACCTGTCATTAGACGAAAAAGATGTCATTATGCGTGATATCGAATCTGTCATGCTGGGCCACGATGAGTTTGAAAGTGTCTACACTCGCACTGGTGGTGATGACGAGATTGGACAGATCCAGATTACACCCGTTGATTGGCAGTATCGTCGTAAGGTCAAAGAGATCATCGAAGAGCTCAAGCAACAAACGGATAATTACGCAGGAGTGGAGATTGAGTATAAGTTCCCTGATGCGGGTCCTCCGGTCGAGCATGATTTAGTTATTGAGATGTCCGCGCGTATACCGAGCCAGTTAGATGCGGCTGCCAAACAGGTTAGACACTGGGCAGACAACTACCCGGCATTCACCAACTTAAGTGACACCTCAAGTAAAGAGGGGATTGACTGGCAGATTGATATTCGTCGTGACGATGCATCCCGCTTTGCTGCCGATGCAACTCTGGTCGGTAACACGGTTCAGTTTGTCACTAATGGCCTGAAAATTGGTGACTATCTCCCGGATGATGCCACCGAAGAGGTCGACATCTTAGTACGCTATCCGCAAGAGAAGCGCGATATTGGACGCTTTGATCAACTGCGTGTGAAAACCCCGGCTGGTTTAGTACCGATTACTAACTTCGCAACGATTGTTCCAGAACATAAGCAGGACACTATCCGCCGTATTGATGGCCATCGGGTGATCAATATTATGGCGGATATGAAAGAGGGCTATAATCTGGCGCTCGAATTGCCAAAGATTGAACAGGCGGTGGCAGAGTTAGGCTTACCAAATGGGGTCGAGTTCAAAATCCGCGGTCAGAATGAAGAGCAGGAAAACTCCTCTGCCTTCTTGCAGAACGCTTTCTTAGTGGCTTTGGTGGTTATGGCACTGATTCTGATCACGCAGTTTAACAGCTTCTATCAAGCCTTCTTGATCCTTAGTGCGGTGCTGTTTTCTACCGTAGGGGTATTTGTTGGTCTTCTGATCTTCCAGAAACCGTTCGGCATTATTATGTCGGGGATTGGGGTAATCGCTCTGGCTGGGATCGTGGTTAACAACAATATTGTCTTGATCGATACCTACAATCAGTTACTTAAACGCGGTTTAGATAAACGCGAAGCGATTCTGCGTACCGGTGTACAACGTCTTCGTCCGGTAATGCTGACAACCGTCACGACGATATTAGGTCTGTTACCTATGGTATTGGAGATGAACATTGACCTGATTAACCAGAAGATCGAGTTTGGTGCGCCAAGTACTCAGTGGTGGTCGCAACTGGCGACGGCGGTAGCGGGAGGATTGGCATTCGCAACCGTATTAACTCTGGTACTCACTCCCTGCTTGCTGATGTTGGGCAGGGTGCACAAGGTCGAAGAGCAAGCTAATACGATTATTGAAGCTGAATAAACAACAAAGGCCCGCATGATACGGGCCTTTTGTTTTTATGGTGTAGCGAGTAACTCACCGTAGCGATCTAATTTGTCGAGACGAATCTTGGCATTGGCAATAAAGGTTGTTTTGGCTTTGCCAGTCAGAGACTTAGATTGTGGCAGTTTGACCGTTCTGGCGTTTTTGTGCACGCCGTTAACCAGGAATTCATAGTGTAGGTGAGGTCCCGTCACACGTCCTGTACCACCCAGAGTACCAATGGTCTGGCCCTGTTTAACGCGCTGGCCTGTTTTCACGGTGCGCTTGGTTAAGTGAAGGTACTTGGTAATGTATGTATTACTGTGTTTGATAAATACATAGTTACCGTTGAACTGGTTGTAACTCGACTTCTGAACAATACCGTCACCCGCAGCCCAAATCGGTGTACCGACTGGCGCCGCGTAGTCTGTACCGCGGTGCGCACGCACTTTACCTGTAACTGGGTGGCGGCGAGTAGGGTTGAAGTTAGACGTCACGCGGCGGAAATCGAGCGGAGAACGTAGGAAGGCTTTCTTCATAGCACGTCCATTATCATCATAATAGTTGCCTGTCTTATCATCTAAGATGGCTTTAAAGGTATCACCCTGGTTGGTGAAAATCGCAGCGATGATTCTTCCCCGGCCTACGACTTCACCTTCAACGACTTTTTCCTGATAGAGAATTCTGAAGTTATCACCACTACGAATATCGAGAGCGAAGTCGATATCCCAACCGAAAATACCAGCCAGCTCCATAATCTGGTTTGCGGTCAATCCTGCATTCATACCAGCGTTCCAGAAGTTAGAGGTAATATCCGCTTCTGCATAGTTGTACTGGTAATGGACTTCTTTTTTATCGATTGAAGAGCTGTAGCCTTTGTCGGACTTAGTGACAAGGAAGGTCTCGTAGGCGTTGATTTTGCGTTTAATCTGAATCAGTTGATTATCAGCATCAAAGCCCAGTTCGAATGCATCACCGGGTTTAACTCGGGTGAGCTGGCGTTCGATATCTTTATTGGTTGAAGTGAGCTGATAGAGCAAACGAGAAGAGAGGCCGGCACGTTGGAATAGCAGGGCCATACTGTCACCAGAACCAATAGTGTGTTTCTCCCAGCGTAAAACCGCCATTGGGGGCACAGATTCTTGTAGCGCAAGTTGTTTAGCATCAATCGATAACGGGTAGGCCTTGCCTACTTGATAGTTGCTCTCTTCCTGACGGAGATCTTTAGGAGCAGGTAAGAATAGCGCGATAACAATAAATGCACTGAAAAAGGCGATAAGGGCTCGATGAATCCAAGGTAGTCGAGCGAAAAGAGACAACATCTTATGTCCGTTCTAAAAAATTCAGTAAAAAAGCTTAGCTGTTTAGTCTAACTGGTTTCAAAAAGCATCGCTATTCAAGTAAGATGGCAAACTAACAAATTTTTGCCAAATCTGTGGGAGTGAACAAGAATGGCGAGCATTGAAGCTGCACTAGCCGAGATTAAGCGCGGTGTTGATGAACTGATTCCAGAAGAAGAACTGATTGCTAAGCTGAAAGAGGGTCGTCCTCTTCGCATTAAATTAGGTGCCGATCCAACGGCTCCTGATATCCACTTGGGCCATACTGTTATTTTTAACAAGTTGCGTGCATTTCAGGAACTAGGTCACGACGTTACCTTCCTGATCGGCGACTTTACCGCAATGGTTGGTGACCCAACAGGTAAAAACAGCACTCGTCCTCCTTTAAGCCGTGAAGATGTGCTGCGCAATGCGGAAACGTATAAAGAGCAAGTATTCAAGATCTTAGATCCAGCTAAGACCAAAATTCAGTTTAACTCTGAGTGGTTATCTGAGCTGGGTGCTGAAGGTATGATTCGTCTGGCGGCGAACCAGACAGTTGCGCGTATGCTAGAACGTGATGACTTTAAGAAGCGCTATGCAGGCGGTCAGCCAATTGCTATCCATGAGTTTATGTATCCACTCCTACAAGGTTATGACTCAGTAGCAATGGAAACTGACGTTGAGCTAGGCGGTACTGACCAGAAGTTCAATCTGCTAATGGGTCGTGAGCTGCAAAAAGCCAACGGTCAAAAGCCACAGGTTGTACTAATGATGCCACTTCTCGTTGGTCTGGACGGCGAGAAGAAGATGTCTAAGTCGGCGAATAACTACATTGGTATCAGCGAAGCGCCAAGTGAGATGTTCGGTAAGATCATGTCTATCTCAGATGACCTGATGTGGAACTACTATGACCTGCTGTCATTCCGTCCACTAGACGAAGTTGCTCAACTGAAAGCAGACGTTGCTGCGGGTCAGAACCCACGTGACGTTAAAGTGGCACTAGCGAAAGAGATCATCGCTCGTTTCCATAGCCAGGCTGATGCAGATGCTGCAGAGCAAGAGTTCGTAAACCGTTTTGCCAAGAACCAAATCCCTGACGAGATGCCAGAGTTTGAGTTCGAAGCGGGTCTACCAGTGAGTAACCTTCTTAAAGAAGCTGCACTATGTGCATCTACGTCAGAAGCGATGCGTATGGTTAAGCAGGGCGCAGCTAAGATTGACGGCGAGAAAGTGGCTGACTCTAAGTTTGCACCACAAGCAGGTACCTACGTATTCCAGGTTGGTAAGCGTAAGTTTGCTCGTATTACGATCAAATAGTAATTAATTGAAATTACTGTGAATTAAAGCGCCTTTCAGGCGCTTTTTTTATGTTTGTTAGCTAACTTATAGTCAGGTCAAATGTTACTCATTTTTTTGCAAAATTGACTGGTTTTCGCTGGTGAGTTTGTTACTATGCCCCCGCTGCCAGCTAGGCAGTTTATTCGGAGACTTTTATGAACAATATCGACCATCCTCCTAGTATGAAAGGGGAAAAATAATCCGCTTCGGTATTGTCGTCTCACGTCTCTGCCTTAGTGGTAGAGCATCTTTTCTTTCGAATAGCATCCTCACGTTTTTCTCCTCTAAATTCTAGAATCAACACAGTATCTTCACTTGCGTAATGGCGGGTGATGTCCGCATATTATTTGCCAGTAAATCGCTGTGTTTGATGGTCGTTACCTACTGCCAATCGGGAGATTCGCCATGACGGTAATGAGCAATACTTATATCGAAAACACTCCGCACTTTTCTCATGAAGAGATCGGTGCAGCTCGTAATGCTTTTTTGCAGTACGAGCAACAACAGCAGGTTCACCTGCTGACTGTGATGCCAGTTGAAGAAGCAGTCGCGATTTTACATCACTGCTCTGTTGGTTATGTACAACGGCTGATATCAGCATTAGAAGTTGAGGGGCATGACAAATTGGCGCGTCACTACGCGCACCAGCTTGGCTTTATCCATTCTGAAGTAGAAACGTCGAGCAGCTATCTTGATACCTCAGTAATAGGGCATGTTAAACAGCGCATTGGCTGGATCATTTCTCTGGCACTGCTGGGAATCGTTTCTGGCCTGATTATCTCTCATTATGAAGATACGTTGAGTCAACTGGTTCTGTTAGCGATCTACATGCCGGTGATTGCTGCTGCAGGTGGTAATACCGGGACTCAGGCGGCGACACTTGTGATTCGAGCATTGGCCACTGGTGAGCTTAGAAAACGCCAATGGCTAGCGGTATTTTGGAAAGAGAGCAGAGTCGCGCTCTGCTTAGCATTAGCCATTGCTTTGGTGATTGTTGGTCGGATTCTGCTTTTCAGTGACGCGAGTGGTACCGGCGGCTTTGAGCTCAATACCATCGCCTTAGCTATTGCGGTGGCACTGTTTATTCAGGTGACCATGTCGACCACATTAGGCGGTCTGCTGCCGATTCTGGCGCGCGCATTTAAACTGGACCCAGCAGTATTAGTGAGCCCAGTGTTAGCCTCAATCGTCGATATATCGGGGATGTGGATTTACTTCACGGTTGTGAACTATTTTTTGGGCATTGCCTGACTAAATCTCACCACATCCTGGTAGAACAGGGTTTCAAACTTAGTAATAGGAGCGATGGTCGGTGGAGCATCGCTCTTTACTTTTGGTGGATGGTAGTCGGCAACAAACTGAACAAACAGAGTGCTCGGGTTACCATTCTTATCTAAGCCATAGCCTGCCATGTTGTAGCTACCATAGAGAGAGCCGCTTTTCGCGATCAGCTCTCCCTTTACAGGGGACTTACGCATACTGCGACGATACTTAAGCGTACCGTTAGTGCCAGATTTTGGCATCAGGGCAATCAGGCCTAGTTGTTGATCATTTTTCCAGATATAACGCAGTACAGCCGCCATATTCTGACTGGTAAAACGGTTGTTACGTGATAAACCTGAACCGTCCGCCATTGGGGTATGCTGTAAATCTATGCCGGTGTTAGCGAAAAGGATCTGTTTGATCGCCTCAGTACCGTTAGCAAAGCTGCCAGCCTGAACAAAAAACTTAGCACCCAGAGTTTTAGTTAAGTTATCAGCAATCAGGTTGTCCGATTTTTTTAGCATTGTCTCAAGCAACTCTGGCAGATCTGCCGACTGATGGGTTGCCAATACTTTTCCCTGTTGTTGTGGGGCACCGATTTTAATGCTGCCTGCCAGTTCAATATCGAGCTGGTTAAGTAGAGTGTGGACAATACGCTGGGTATAAAGTGCCGGATCTTGCACGGCGAACTTTAATGGCAGAGGCTTGCTACGGCTCTGTAAGCAGCCTTGAAGCTGATAGTGATTGTCAGGTGAGGAAAGCAACTCTAAATCACATTGAGAGCCCTCTTGCTCAGCTTTAGAGACAGTTTTAGCTTGTGTGGTAACGTAAATTGGCTGATGTTCAGGAACATAAACCCGAGTTTTGCCATCTTGCTGGGTGTAGATCGAGGCCTGCACACAGTTTTCATCCAATGAGATAGCGCTGGCAGGCGCGCTATAACATACACCAAGAATATCCCATGGCCAGCCAACAGCACGCTCATAACCGGTGAAAGCACTGTTATCGAGCCACAGATCGCCTTCAATACGTTTTAACCCTTTACCGCGAGCCTGAGTAAACAGTTGTTTTAGATCGGCGGTAGACAAGGTTGGGTCACCGCTAAAACGAATGACACTATCTTTGCCCACTTTTTCCAGCTTGGTCTGGTAATGAAATTGGTCTCCCAGCTCTAATTTAGCGGCGAGCGCAGTGACAATTTTCAGTGTGCTGGCTGGTGGAAAAAGTTGATTCTGGTTAGCGGATTGCTGGTAATGTTGCTGCTCTTGTAGGCTATCAACACGCAGCGCTGCCCGGCTGCCTAACGGCAACTCGTTTAATGGCGCGTAAGCGGATACTTGCGAAGATAAAGTTGTCGCCGCAAAAACGAGTAGTGAAATGAAAACTGAGCGTTGCATAGTGATAGATTTCGCAAGTCGTGGGTTAGAAAACAGAGTATAGCGAGTAAAAAAAACGCCCGCTATAGAGCGGGCGTCTTAGATTCTTGACTGAAGGTCAGGAATTAGAAGTCGTAACGTAGACCTAGAGCGATCTCGTCTTCAGCGTCTGCTTTAGTTGCAGTGCCGTTAGCACCAACTTTACCGTATGCGTCGCCTTCACTGATTAGGTTGAAGTTGTACGATACGTAACCGCGGAAGTTAGGCTTGAAGTAGTAAGTTGCATCGATAGCTACGTTATCAGCAGAAGTTTCGCTGTCTGTTTCTGCATTGTTGTAAGTTGCAGTGAAAACAGTTTTGTCTAGCGTGTAAGCTGTTGCAAATTCGTAACCAGTGTAATCTGCGTTCTCTTCAGCAAGCTGACCATCAGTGAAAGTACCTGCGAAGTAGAAATCGCTGATTGCGTATGATGCCGCAAGCATGTATTCGTTCTGCTCTTGAGCACCAGAGTATTGGCTAGCGTAACCACCACCAAGTTTCACACCAGTGTCGCCGATAGCGTAGATTGCAGATAGAGAGTAACCATCAGCATCGTTATCACCGTATGAAGCTACAGCTTCGTTACCAGTAGCAACATTACCAGCAGCGTTTAGCTCTGTGCGGTCAGCAAAACGGTAGCTAGCTTTAACGCCTAGGTCAGCAAATTGGCCTTTGTAAGAGATCATGTTGTCTGCACGGTCAGCTACGTTGATTTTCATTGCAGCAGAGTTACCGTGGTAAGCCATGATATCAGTAAAGTCAGTGATAACGCCTAGTGCACCATCGTTTTTACCGTAAGTGATTTCACCGAATGCACCACCTAGACCAGCGTAAGCGTAACGGTTAGTTAGGCTGTCGCTGTTGCTGTCGGTTTCACCGCCGTTATCAGCAGTAGTGAATTCACCTTCGTAGAAACCTACGCCGTATAGGCCGTCAGTGATTTGAGCTTTACCTAGGAAGTTTAGACGTACGCGTGAGTTGTCTTGAGCTTTGCCATCTTTAAGAGATAGACGCGCTTCAGCACGGCCGCCCATTTCGATAGAGTTACCGTCTTGGCTGTAGATTTCTGCCGCGTTTGCGCCAGTTGCCACTGCTGCAGCTGAAACTGCTAGAGCAATCAGAGTTTTGTTCATCTTATTAGTCCTAATTTACTGTCCATAAATAGTTGTTTTGCGAGTGATGACTCACTAACGGTCATCCTCTTACTAATGCCACCATGAATCAATGCTCATATGTAAGACTTCTGTCATAAATACCCAGCACCGATGACTCATAAGCGAGCAATTGGTGAGCAATGTTGTACCGCTAAAGTTCCGCTGGTAGGTAGTAAAACGATATAAAACACCTTTTTGAACACTGTTTTATTTAAGGTTAAAAAATATCAAGTGTTTGATTTTATTGATTTAGACTTGGTTGTTGAATTTGTTGTCATTAAGAATTGTTTTAGTTTTTTTTATTAACTGTTGGATCGATTGAGTGTTTTTAGACAACCTAAAACGGTGCGGAAAGTCAGTTAAAAGCAAGGTTTGTTTACGCTGATGGATTTAAGATGATTTAGTTTCCAAGTTTGTTTACACTAGAAGAAATTGATTAGTTAACTCACTACCTAATCCAGTGGATTGGGTAGTTTTGTTTTGTCCAAAGATTGCTTTGGAATGAGGTACATAATGGAAAAAGTCCCAATGACATTGCGTGGCGAACAAAAGCTACGTGAAGAACTAGAAAGACTATTGAAGCTTCGCCCACAGATTTCTGAAGCGATTGCTGAGGCTCGTGAACTGGGTGACCTTAAAGAGAACGCGGAATACCACGCTGCACGTGAAGAGCAGGGTATTTGTGAAGCTCAGATTCGTGATATCGAGTACAAGCTGTCTGTAGCACAAGTTATCGATGTGACTAAAATGGACAACACAGGTAAGGTAATCTTCGGTTCAACAGTGACTCTGATTGACTGTGACACTGAAGAAGAGAAAACTTACCAAATCGTAGGTGATGATGAAGCCGATATTAAAGCAGGCCGCATCTCAGTAAGTTCACCTATCGCGCGTGGTCTGATTGGTAAGATGGAAGGCGATGAAGTCGTAATTTCTACACCAGGCGGTGAACGCGATTTCGAAATCGACAGCGTAGAATACATCTAAGCCTTGATTGCGAGAGCAATCTTCGAGAGCCTAGAAAGCAAAAAGGTCGCAGCAGCGACCTTTTTTTGATGTTGCTATTGGCTAGCAATTATTTACGTGGAAGTTCGATTTTACGATCTTCAGTTTGACGGTACAGAACAAGAGTTTTACCAATTACCTGTACTTTTTCAGCGCCAGTTTCACGTACAATAGCATCAATGATCAGACCTTTAGTCTCACGGTCTTCTGAGGCTACTTTGATTTTGATTAGCTCATGGTGGTTAAGAGCAATTTCAATTTCCGCCAGAACAGCTTCAGTTAGTCCATTTGCGCCCATAAGCACAACAGGTTTTAGACTGTGCGCTAGGCCTTTTAGATGCTGCTTTTGTTTAGTGCTTAGGTTCATTACGCGGCCAATTTTCTTTACTATAAGGGTTGAAAAATACCATTTTAACGCCATCTAACCGTGAAGACTATAATTTATTGGGTTAGTTGCTCCCTCTATCTGTTAGGTAACGAATGAGTAAACAAAAACACTCGGCCAGCTCGGGCCGCTGGTTGAAAGAACATTTTGATGATAAGTACGCCAACGAAGCGAGAAAAAAAGGCTATCGTTCTCGTGCTTATTTCAAGATGGAAGAGATCCAAACCAAGGATAAATTGCTAAAACCTGGTATGACAGTTGTCGATTTGGGCGCTGCGCCAGGTGGATGGTCGCAATATGCTGCTAAGATTGTAGGTGAGGAAGGGCAAATTATTGCTTGTGACTTATTACCTATGGATCCGATCGCTGGTGTTAGCTTCCTCCAAGGCGATTTTCGTGAAGAAGCAGTACTCGAGGCTCTACTTGATAGAATCCAGCCTTCAATGGTCGATGTTGTGATGTCTGATATGGCACCGAACATTGCAGGTAACAACTCAGTAGATCAGCCAAGAGCTATGTATTTAGTTGAATTGGCTTTAGATATGTGTCGACAAGTTCTAGCCCCTAATGGTAGCTTTGTTGTAAAGGTTTTCCAGGGGGAAGGCTTCGATCAGTTTGTGAAAGAAGTCCGAGACACTTTTAAAGCCGTAAAAATCAGAAAACCAGACTCATCGCGAGCTCGCTCACGAGAAGTCTTTGTTGTAGCCACTGGTTACAAAGGTTAACTATTTTGCCCTTTGATGGGCAGGTTAACACTATAGCTACAGGTTATAAACTGTAGTACCCTACCTTTAATTACAATTAGTTATCGAGAGGCTGACACCTTGAGTGACATGGCAAAAAATTTAATTCTGTGGCTTGTTATCGCCGTCGTATTGATGTCGGTTTTCCAGAGCTTTGGCCCTGGAGAGAGCAATGGCAGAGCGGTGGATTACACCACGTTTGTACAGGAAGTTGGCCAAGGCCAGATTCAGGAAGCAACTTTTAAAGACGGTGAAATCTCTTTCACACGTCGTGGCGGCGGCGCGCGTTATGTTACTTACATGCCAGTCTACGACCAGAAGCTACTTGATGACCTAATTAACCAGAATGTGAAAGTACAGGGCACACCTCCAGAAGAGCAAAGCCTGTTAGGTACTATCTTCATCTCTTGGTTCCCTATGATCTTACTGATCGGTGTATGGATTTTCTTCATGCGTCAGATGCAAGGCGGTGGCGGCAAAGGCGCTATGTCTTTCGGTAAGAGTAAAGCTCGCATGATGAGCGAGGAACAAATTAAGACGACTTTTGCAGACGTTGCTGGCTGTGATGAAGCAAAAGAAGACGTTAAAGAACTTGTAGATTACCTACGTGATCCAAGCCGTTTCCAGAAACTGGGCGGTAAGATCCCTACAGGTGTTCTGATGGTTGGTCCTCCAGGTACAGGTAAAACTCTACTTGCTAAGGCAATCGCTGGTGAGGCGAAAGTACCATTCTTCACTATCTCTGGTTCTGACTTTGTTGAAATGTTCGTTGGTGTTGGTGCATCTCGTGTACGTGACATGTTCGAACAAGCGAAGAAAGCGGCACCTTGTATCATCTTCATCGATGAGATCGATGCGGTTGGTCGTCAACGTGGCGCTGGTGTTGGTGGTGGTCACGATGAACGTGAGCAGACACTTAACCAAATGCTAGTTGAAATGGATGGTTTCGAAGGTAACGAAGGTATCATCGTTATCGCCGCGACTAACCGTCCTGACGTACTTGACCCAGCACTGCTTCGTCCTGGTCGTTTCGACCGTCAGGTTGTCGTTGGTCTACCAGATGTACGTGGCCGTGAGCAGATCCTTAAAGTTCACATGCGTAAAGTTCCTCTGGCAGGTGACGTAGAGCCATCGCTGATCGCACGTGGTACACCGGGCTTCTCTGGTGCAGACCTTGCGAACCTTGTTAACGAAGCGGCTCTATTTGCAGCTCGTGGCAACAAGCGCAACGTATCTATGGTTGAGTTCGAACTTGCGAAAGACAAGATCATGATGGGTGCAGAGCGCCGCTCTATGGTTATGTCTGAAGAGACTAAAGAATCAACGGCTTACCACGAAGCGGGTCACGCTATTGTTGGTCGTCTGGTTCCTGAACACGATCCAGTGTACAAAGTGTCGATCATTCCACGTGGCCGTGCTCTTGGTGTGACTATGTATCTACCTGAGCAAGATCGTGTGAGCATGTCTCGTCAGCATCTTGAGTCAATGATCTCTAGTCTATACGGCGGTCGTCTGGCTGAAGAGCTGATTTACGGCGCAGACAAAGTATCGACTGGTGCGTCTAACGATATCGAACGCGCTACTGATATTGCACGTAAAATGGTTACTCAGTGGGGCTTCTCTGAAAAACTTGGTCCTCTTCTTTATGCAGAAGATGAAGGCGAAGTGTTCTTGGGCCGTAGCGTAACTCAGACTAAGCATATGTCTGATGACACCGCTAAGCTGATCGATGATGAAGTTCGTCACTTAATCGATACTAACTACGCTCGTGCTAAGCAGATCCTTGAAGACAACATGGATATCATGCATGCGATGAAAGATGCGCTGATGAAGTACGAAACCATCGATGCTGGTCAGATTGATGACCTGATGGAGCGTAAAGCAGATATTCGTGAGCCTGCTGGTTGGGCTGACAGCGCAAGCAACAAGTCAGAAGCCAAGCCTGAAGCGGAAGAGAAAAGCGAAAAGCAAGACTCTGAAGTGAAAGAAGAGCAGCAGACAACTTCTCAAGAGCAATCTTCAGCTGAAGCAGCAGAGAAAAAAGACTCTGAATAATTGAGTTTTGAAAACAAACCCCGAGGCAACTCGGGGTTTTTGTGTTTAAGGTCAAGAGACCCGACTATGATTATCAAAGCAAATAACAAATCATTAGACCTGTCACAACCTCAGGTGATGGGTATTTTAAACGTCACTCCAGATTCATTTTCCGACGGCGGGAAATACCATTCACTAGACAATGCTCTAACTCAGGCAAACAAAATGATTGCTGCGGGTGTCACTATTCTCGATATTGGTGGTGAATCAACTCGTCCGGGAGCTCCGGATGTCGCTCTTGAAGAAGAGCTTGAGCGTGTTATCCCTGTAATTCGTGCTATTCGCGAGCAGCATGATGTGTGGATCTCTGTCGATACCAGTAAAGCTGAAGTTATGCGTCAGGCTGCTTTAGCAGGGGCTGATATCATTAATGACGTACGAGCGTTACAAGAGCCGAGAGCACTTGAAGTAGCCGCAGAGGCTGGGTTACCAATCTGCCTGATGCATATGCAAGGGCAACCACGCACTATGCAGGCTAATCCTCATTACGACGACCTGCTTAAAGAGGTGTCTGAGTTTCTTGAAGAGCGTGTTGCGGCATGTGAAGCGGTTGGTATTACACGCGAGCAACTGATCCTTGATCCTGGTTTCGGGTTTGGTAAAACGCTTGAGCATAACTACCATATGCTGGCGAATCTGGAGCAGTTTCATCAATTTGGCTTGCCGATCCTTGCTGGAATGTCGCGTAAGTCTATGCTGTTTAAATTACTTGATAAAGCGCCGGACGAGTGTGTTGCGGCGAGCATTAGTTGCGCTACAATCGCAGCTATGAAAGGTGCACAGATTATTCGTGTGCACGATTTTGAACAAACGCTTGATGCTATGAAAATTGTCTCAATGGTTACTCAAAACCGCTGAGCAGAAAAATGATTATAAAAAGGATTCACTATGTCTGATAAGAGACGTTATTTTGGTACTGATGGTGTACGTGGCAAAGTTGGCCAATATCCAATTACACCGGATTTCGTACTTAAGCTGGGTTGGGCAGCAGGTCGCGTATTGGCTAAGCAAGGAACTAAGAAAGTAATTATCGGTAAAGATACCCGTATTTCTGGTTATATGCTTGAGTCTGCGCTTGAAGCAGGTCTGGCAGCCGCTGGTCTTAAGGCTACATTTACTGGTCCAATGCCAACTCC
>ENA-OWNT01000931-OWNT01000931.1-seawater-metagenome-genome-assembly--contig:-NODE-931-length-46844-cov-11.068553_pt1 | contig 46844 bp, 39 predicted proteins | sample MGYA00238136_ERZ651165 | MGnify/ENA primary metagenome ERZ651165 (study PRJEB26861, sample SAMN08777766) | seawater metagenome | isolation source: coastal seawater | place: USA: Florida | collected... | reverse complement strand
CAACAGCAACAGCAACAGCAACAGCAACAGCAACAGCAACAGCAACAGCAACAGCAACAGCAACAGCAACAGCAACAAGGTGAGTCGTCTCAAGATCAGAGTCAACAACAAAGTGAGAGCCAATCTTCATCATCGTCACAAAACCAGCAAAAAGAGCAGAGTTCACCACAACAGAATCAGCAATCCTCTGATTCAAAACAGGAATCTGGTAAGCAACAAGCTGAAATGAATCAAGCTGAAAAGAGTCAATCCCAGCAGCAACAACAGCAAGATGGTGACGAGGACAAAGCACAGCAAAGCCAAAAAACGCAGAATTCACCACAACCCGATGACTCTGCCCAACAACAAAATCAGGCTCAGGCGCAAGATAATCAGCAAGCAATTGAACCCGAGCTGAGAAAGCTTCAACAAGTAGAAAGTGCCCGAGATCCGAGTCGACTACTCCGTGCACAAATGCTGCTTCAGGCACAACAGAAAACACCGCCTCAAGACACAGGTAAGAAATGGTAATGAATAGATCAATCAAACAATATATTTTCAGCTTAATCGCTGTGCTGTTTGCACTGATGAGCCCGTTAGCATTAGCCACCAATATTACGGCAACAGTCAGTACCAACAAGGTGGTCAAGAATCAGGTATTCCAGCTAAGAATCGTGGTCGATGCTAAAGTCTCTTCTGATGCGCTCGACCTTTCTGTGCTTGAAAAAGACTTCTTTGTCGGCAGACCAAACTTTGGCAGTTCGATGAACTTCATTAATGGTAAACGCTCTAATCGCAGTGAATGGAATGTCTCGTTAGCCGCTCAGCGTTTAGGTATCGCTACCATACCGAGTTTTACTGTCGATGGCGTCTCGTCACAGCCAATATCGATTCAGGTATCAGTTGATAACAACCAGCCAGATGTTAATGATTTGGTAGAGTTACAGAGTAACCTCAGCAAAACCACGCTTTACCCGAATGAAAGCGCGTTGTTAACCACTCGATTGATCGTCAAGGCGGATCCACGGAGATTACAAAACCCAAACATTATTGCGCCAAAAGCTCAAGGCATTGCGCTTAAACCGATTGGCGAACCAAACCAATATCAAGCAGTGGTGGATGGCGTCGAGGTGACAGTCGTCGATCAGAGCTACAACATCACAGCTGAGAAAGCGGGTCAGTTCTCCCTTTCAGGTATCGGTTTTAAAGGCAGCGTAGTGTATGGGGATAATCGCACGGGTACCACGAAACTGGTTTCAGCCGATACGCCAGCAAAACAGTTCCAGGTTTCAGTGAAACCAATCCCAAGTGACTATCAGGGACAATGGCTTCCAGCCTCTTCGTTGACTCTCTCACAACAGTGGCGTGACTCTGCAGGTCAGGAAATTGACCCGTCGACGCCTTTTAAAACCACGGTTGGCGAGTCTATCACCCGCGAAATCCATCTCGATATTGCCGGACTCGCTTCTGAACAGTTCCCTGATATACAAGTTAGCTACCCGGGTTCAGTACGTCTCTATCAAGAAAAGCCACAGTTTAACGACCTTGGAAAAGGTGTGACCCGAATGACAGTCAAACAGGTGTTAATTGCTCAACAACAGGGCGAAGTAAGCCTTAATGATGTCACGCTAAACTGGTGGGACAGTAGCAATCACCGTCAGGATAAAGCGACTCTCAGCGGTCTGAAACTGGATGTGGCGCCAGCAAGCCTGATCAATAATGAGGTCATTGCGACACCAAACGTACCCGCTACAGAAACGAAAACCATCACTGTCTACCAGGCAGGTATCTGGCCATATATCGCTGGATTGTTCGCGCTTCTCTGGTTGGTTACTTTAGCTTTGTGGTACCGAGCGAGTAAAACTAAATCAAACATTGAAACCGAGCTGCCTGACAGCCCGACTCTGGACAAATTGCTTAATGCACTGGCTAATGGAAATAGCGTACAGGCGAATTACCTGCTCAATTGCTGGCTTGATGAACATCCTCAACTGGATCCAGCGGTTACTGAGAAAATTGAGCAGCAGCGCTCGGCAATGAACCGAAGTGGTTACTCGGACTCAGCAGACAATTGGCAGGCAAAAGAGTTGATCACCTTACTTAAAAAAGCCAACAAGTCATCAAACAAACGCTCATCTCGCTCAGAAACATTGGCCTCGTTATAAATCAGGCCAATCGCAAACAAGGCAGCCTTTATCGGCTGCCTTGTTAATTTCAGCTTTATAACCCATCAACTTTCCGGTCATTTCGAGACGACAAAATCACTCCTTATTAGTAACAAGATCGATTAGACTGATAGAAGAGAGTTTTACAAAGGTATCCTGTTTTGGCTAAGTGGTTGTTTGTCGTTGGTTTGGCTGTTTGCTTCCCTACCTGGGCGAGCATAGATCTCATCAAAGTCGACAAATCAAAACGTCGAATGTACCTGATTGAGAACAATGAGGTGGTCAAAGAGTTCAGAATTGCTTTAGGTAAGAGACCAAAAGGACACAAAATCCACGAGGGTGATCAGCGTACTCCCGAAGGTCGCTATTTTTTAGATTTTGTGCTGGAAGATTCTGAGTTTTATCGTTCCATCCACATCAGTTATCCCAACGCTCAAGACCTGGCATATGCGATGAACCGTAATCTGGATCCGGGGGGCAACATCAAGATTCACGGTTTGAAGAATGGTGAAACCCGCCCAGCCAACTATGTTCAAAGCTTTGACTGGACAGATGGTTGTATTGCGATCAGTAATCAGGAAATGGATCAGCTACTTCAACTGGTTGAAGTGGGTACCCCAATAGACATTACTTGGTAACTCGAGGCGCTTTTTCGCGAGTGACCCACCAGCACATCAAAGAGCCAACGGTTACCATAACCACCCCCTGAATAAAGCTGTGCGTCAGTACTAAACCCAGAATAAACGATGAAATCACTGTCGATAATACTGGCGTGAAGTAGGACATGGTGGCAAGAAACACCATGTTTCCGCCAATAATCGCGTAGTTCCACAGCGCATAGCCGCTGCCCATCGCAATACCCGATACCAGCAGCAATCCGCCAGACTCTAGCGTCAGTGTCATCCCCGTTTCATCACTAATAGCGTATTTGATCCATAGTGCCACTGCCGTCATGATGAAAAACAAGGTAATCGCATTCTGGCCATTAGCGATACGCTTGGTCAGGTTACAGTAGATAGCCCACAGGAATGCGCCGATAAATGCCATAGCATAAGTGGTTGGGTTAGTCGCGACATTGGCTGCAATTTGCGCCACAGTCAGCCCCTGATCACCCGTAATACTCCACGCAACACCAAAGAACGCCAGCGCTATGCTTGGATAGACGAGCCAGTTGGTCTTTTTACCACTTGTCAGCACCGCCAATAGAACGGTCAAAGCTGGCCAAAGGTAGTTGATAACCAACATCTCTATCGCTTGCTGGCGCGAGTTTGCCATTGCCAATGCTAACGCCAGGCAGATCTCATAGGCGACGAACAAGCTGCCGCCAATTAAGACATAGCGTAACGAATAGTTGCGTAGCTTTGGACGTCCCATAACAAGCACCAAAAACAGTGAAGCAACAGTATAAATTGATGCCGCCCCACCAACTGGTCCTAGCATTTCAGTTACCGCTCTGGCTAAACCCATCACGCTGCTCCACAGCAGAATGGCAACCATACCGGCGATAGTGAACTTATGAGTATTATTGTTCATGGTCATTTACTCAAAAAAAAGCCGAGCTGAACGCTCGGCTCGTAATCTGTTTGCAGCAGTTACACAATTTCCCAACTGTGCGTCATCTCAATGCCTTTACCCAGCATTAGACACACAGAGCAGTATTTCTCTAGCGAATCAGCAGCAACTTTGGCAACGATCTCTGGAGACAGGTTTTCACCAGACACTTCAAAGTGGATGTTTACCTGAGTAAAAATACGTGGCGCAGTTTCTCGGCGCTCAGTCGTTAGCTTGGCATTACACGCCGTCACTTTCTGGCCCGCTTCTTTCAAACCATCGACGACATCCACTGAGCTACAACCACCAGCAGCCATCAACACCATTTCCATCGGGCTCGGCGCAGTTGCTCCACCGTTGCCATCCATAACAATTGAGTGACCTGACTGAGATTGACCCAGAAACTTAAACTCTTCTACCCACTTTACTTCAGCTTGCATCTTTATAATCTCTATTGGTTCGAGGAAACAGCATCATCGCTTGGGAATACTACCCCGGTTTGACGACGGATTTCCTCCAGTAACTTAGCTACAACAAGCGAACGCTGGCTGCATTGTTGATTGGCTGATTGTTGCTTAAATTGGTCTGCAAATTCAAGTGCTTCGTAGTACATAGGATTAGATACCTGCTCAACACTCACATCTCGCGCGACCTTATCCTTGCGCTCAATTTTAATCAGCTTGCTTGCAGTGGAGATCATTTCCATCTGCAGAGCCCCCTCTTCCCCCTGAATCTCACTCGGCAAATAAGAGTCACTGGTTTTAGAGTGTTGTAGCACGACCTCAAAACCGTCGTAATTTAGAATCACACTGCCGCTGCCATCAACCCCGGAACTGAGTAGTTGAGCCTGTGCCTGAAGCGAAATAGGTTCACCGAATAGCTCAACGGCAGAACTAAGGCAATAGAAGCCGATATCCATTATCGAACCATTGGCGAACTGCGGGTTGAAAGTATTAGGGTTTTCGCCAGCAAGAAACTTAGGATAGCGCGATGAGTACTGGCAATAACTAATCATACCTTTACGCAATTGACCAAGCGACGGGAGTAACTGCTTAAGTTTTTTAAAGTTAGGCAAATGGGCTGACATAAAGGCTTCAAACAACACCACCTGATTCTGTTCAGCCACTTCAAACATTTGCTTCGCTAGCGCATAACTAGCGGCCATCGGCTTTTCGACAATCACATGCTTACCCGCCTGCATCATTTGAATCGCCTGGGGACCATGCAGGGAGTTAGGGCTGGCAATATAGACCACGTCAACCAAATCTGAATTCGCTAGCTGGTCTAGATCATCGAAAAGAGCGGGTGAATCATATTTGCAGGCAAAACTCCGTGCCTGCTCAATTGAACGCGAGTATACCGCGGTGAGTTGATACTCTTTGGTCATCAACGCCGCTTCAATAAACTGGTCGGTAATCCAGTTAGTGCCTATGACAGCTAGCTTTATCATTTCACTTGTTCCTTACAACATCAGCGTGTCTGTGCGGCGCAGTAGCCTTACACAGTCAGTACTACTCTCAATGCCAGAAGAATTAACACCGCTCCTGATAGTCGGTCGATCAACATTGCTTTAGAGCGAATTTTGTCGATCAGCTTAGGGCTAGAGAGTAAGAAGGTAATCAATGTATACCATAAACCATCGACAACCAACGGAGTCATTACGATCAGGCTCTTAGCGGTGAAACTATCACCGACAGCAACAAACTGACTAAACAGAGCGATAAAGAACAAAGCAATCTTTGGGCTCAGCAGCGAAATTAGAAAGCCTTCTTTAGCAGATTGCCAGATAGTGGTTTGTTGACCAGATTCAAGCCGAGCCGCGACACCACCTTTAGAACGCAATGCATTGTAGCCTAAGTATGCAAGGTAGGCGGCACCTGCATAACTGATGGTTTTAAACAGTAGTGGAGATTGCTGTAGAACAACGGCTAAGCCAATCAGGGTAATAAAGGCGTAGATGCCAATACCAAAGGCATGTGCCCAAGCGGTCGCCAGACCGTTAAGTCGACCGCCAGCGAGGCTGTGTTTAGCAACCATAGCCAGACTTGGTCCCGGAGACATGGCGCCGAGAATACAGATGGTAAATAGAGAAAGCCAAATCGTGAACGTCATTAATTCTATCCTTATAATCGCCGAGTCAGTCCCGACGTTGAAAACTTGCTTTCACGTTAAAGCATCCTGCTAATGATCTGAAATCAAATCTCGTTATAGCGGTAATGATTTCAAATCATACCGATTGAGTAAGGTGATGTCTGCATTGCATGGAGTACTTTATCTCGCATCCATTGGTGCGCCTTATCGTGATCATATTTTGGATGCCACATTAACCAGTAAAGATGCTCACTGGTGTCAAAGGGTAATGGACGATAAGTTAACTCAGACTCGCGCGCTAAATGATAGGCAATATGCTCAGGTACTATCATCAGGTGATCGCTATTTTTCAACGCATTCACCGCTGCTGAGAAGAATGGCACTTTGAGAGCGATACGACGTTGGAAACCATGCTGCGCCAGCGCCAGGTCGGCATTGGTATCCTTATCGCCACCGCCTGTGACTTTCAAATGCGGATAAGTGACCAGCGCTTCACAACTTATCTCCTCGCGACCAGACAACGGGTGATCGGCGCGCATCACACACATCGACTTATCGTGACCAATCTCTACGCTGCTAAGATGTTGAGGCTTTTGAGCCAGCATAGTCGACGCCAGATGAATACCTGTCTGTTCAAAGTTGGCCAAAAATTCTGGCTGCCATAATCGATAGGCAATGTTGACCTTTGGCGCTTGTTCCGTTGTCACGGCGACCACATCCGGCAAGATATATTGAGCAACATAGTCACTCGAAGAGAGAACAAACTCTTGTTGCCATAGTTTAGGATCGAAAGGCTTATCCGCCAGCAGCGCATCAAATTCGCCCAACAACACTCTTAGTTTATCCTGCATCTCCAATGCGCGCGGGGTTGGTACCAGGTTGTTACCATCTCGCACCAGAAGTGGGTCGCCACATAGGTCACGAAGCTGCGCTAGCTGTCTGCTCATCGCGGACTGAGTGATATGCAATCTTTGCGCTGCACGGCTGACATGGGTTTCTTCTAGCAGCACATGCAGTGAACGAAGTAAATTTAGGTTGAGGTTAGTTAGCATTGGATAACGTATTAAAGAATTCAGTCAGTACCGTATGAGTCATCAAATGACGTAGTTCCGGTATTTTTTGTAACTCATCGCGAATCGCATTGAGTTGAGTCATGGTTTCCACTTCAACATAAAGCATCATGTCTGTCTCACCACTGATCGCATGACACCATTTCACACCATCAATCTGATAGATATGTTCTGCATAGGTTTCGCAGTATTGCGTCGAACTGGACATATCAAACTTCAGCGCCAGATACGCTTTAATCAGTTCAATGTTGTCTTTTTTCGCCACATCAGCGTGATAGCCAAGAATGACTTTCTCACTCTCAAGCTTCTGAACTCGCGCCGTCACCGCCGAACGAGAGAGGTTTACCTTGCGTGCAATATCACTAACGCTCGCTCGGGCATTGAGTTTTAAGATATCGATGATTTGCTGATCAAATTTGTCCATTTTTATTACTTCCTGTCTACCCCCAACTTATCCTGTCGGTTAAATGCAATGTGACATAAAACCGCTACAGATGAAAGCAGACAAATTGTCAGCGATTTATCTTCAAACCGACATAATGACAGCAAACTGCGACGAAATGACTAATGCATAGATAAGCCGCTTCAGATAACCTAATCACAAAGTCAGAAAAGATGCAGGGAAAGCACTATGAGCGAGTTAAAACAAGAAATTACCTTACTGTCAGGCATCGGGCAGTTATCAACCACTTTATTGGGAACAGGACTGTTTATGGTGCCCGCTATCGCTGCTGGCATTGCCGGACAGTTTTCACTGTGGGCATGGCTACTATTGTTTATCGCGATCTGCCCCATCGCCCTCACCTTCGCTCAATTGGGCAAGCGCTTTCCAAATGCAGGTGGAACGGCTTACTTTGTGCGTAAAGCCTTCAACCCTAAACTAGAGAAAAGCGTTGCCTGGCTGTTCTTAAGTGTTATCCCGGTTGGCGTACCTGCTGCCATTGCTTTAGCAGCCGGATTTCTTCAGCAGCTTTTACCTCAGGGCTTTAGCTCATCGCTAATGGCCCAGATAATCACCGTCGCCCTGCTGATTGCCGTCAACCTCGCGGGAGCGAAATCCTCTGGGCGATTACAAACCATTATTGCGATTGCGATTTTCTCACTTATTGCTGCATTCTGGTGGAAAGGCGGTTTTACCAGCCAAGACCTTGTATTGCCTCCCCTATCTGCTGACAGCGTTTGGCCTATTGGCTTAGCGCTTGGGGTGATGTTCTGGTGCTTTGTAGGTATCGAAGCATTTGCCCATATGGGTGAAGAGTTTAAGAACCCGCAACGTGATTTCCCAATCGCGATCGTGGTGGGTTGTTTCGTTGCAGGGGCGACTTATTGGGTCTGTTCGGTAATCATCCTTAAAATGGGCGCTTATGGTACTCCCGCCTTTGACAGTGCCTCTATTCCGTGGATTTCTGAGCAACTGTTCGGCGTAGAGTTCAAGACGCTGATCAGCATCATTGGCTTTGCTGCCTGCTTTGCCAGTGTCAATCTCTACACCCAAAGCTTATCGCGTATGCTGTGGGCACAAGCACGGGAATATAGTCCCAACAGTGCACTCTCTCGCCTTTCAATCCGAGGCGTTCCCGCTCACGCCACACTGGCTGTCGGCGCGGTGGTTGCTGTCTCATGTGTGATTGGCGAGATGTCAGGACTGGACTTGGAATTCTTTCTTAAACTGGCCAACGGTATCTTCGTTCTGATATACCTGCTGGCCATGTTAGCGGCGTATAAGCTGCTTAGTGGATTGAGTCGTCGACTTGCTGGGGTGTCACTGCTGTTGTGCAGTGCGGTATTTATCTGCCTCGGCTGGTCAATGCTTTATGCCGTGACTGTATTCGCTGTACTTAATCTACCATGGAAAAGATGGCGAACCATCAAACAGGGCAACATCAGATAGCAAATCGCTCAACAGTGTCTGAGTGGATGTGCAAAATACTCTGCGGAGTCACCTGCTTCCACTCAGCACTTTTTTCTAGCGGCTCTGACGCCAGCACAATATTAGCTCCATCCTGTTTGATAAATACCGTCGGCGCTTCAGAGTCACAACTATAACGAACAACCCAGAAGCTTTGCCCATCGGAAATACAGATTGATGCCTTAAGAGGCTCAGTAACCTGTTTACTCTTCATCGCAACAACGATGCTTTCTAATGTGGTTTTAATCGCTTTAACCGGGTCATTAACCAAGCCGTTTTGCAACATTAACAAGAAGATCAGCTCACTGTCTGTGGTTCCCATTCGTTTTAAATACAGCTCTTCACTCAATTGCTGCTGCAGTTGATATTTAACCTGTTCAAAACCGCCAATCTGCCCGTTGTGCAGAAACATCCAGTTATCGTCGATAAATGGATGACAGTTTGAGCGGGATACTTGAGTGCCGGTAGACGAACGCACATGAGCCATAAAACGGTGTGAACGAATATGGTGAGCGAGTGAGCGCAGGTTTTCATCTCCCCATGCTGGCAGGACTTCATGAAATTGTCCCGGTGTTTCGCGTTCGGTGTACCAGCCTAAGCCGAATCCATCAGCATTGACTCGGGTAACGGCTTTTCTTGCCTCCAGGCTTTGGTGGACCAACGAATGCTCAGGTTCATAGACTAACTCGTCCAGATAAATGGACTCTCCCTGATAAGCTAACCAGCGGCACATATCTTTCCCTCATATGACGTTAACACCCTCTCATAACATCATGATTCGAATCGTTCGGCAAGGGTTCAACGTGCCACACCACCGGACAACTTCACTACTTTGAGGCGATATCCTCTCAGGTAGTACGGGAGTTCGCAGGCAGCGCCAGTTTAATGGTCGTCCAATGAGAAGTGCTGAATATATTGGCTGGGCGTCAAACCACGGTTTTTCTTAAACATCCGGTTAAAACTAGCGGTGTTCTGATAACCAAGTCGTCTGGCGACCGTTTCAATTTCGACGCCTTTGGCCAACATCGAAACGGCAATATTACTCAACACGTAGCCACATACTGTAGAGAAGTTCATCCCGAGTTTACGCAGGGTTCGCTGCAACTGTTGGGTCGACATGCCAAGTAATGTGCTGACATGCTCCAGAGTTGGCAGACCATAATAACGACTGTAGTTAAGCACTTCGTAAATCACCTTCACCTCATCCTCTGGGTCGGGCATATTAAGCAGTTCATCTAAGTCAGAAAAATTCATCGCTAACTTAGCCTTTTTAACCTGCCCCTGCTGTTTGGAGGCCAGACGCGAATCAGAATGGAACCATATCTCAGTGCACGAATGACTCCAGTCGATATCACAGCCAAAGAAGTCGCGATACTTTTGCTCATTCTTACGTACCCCTGATAGCCTAACTCTCATTGGCGCGAAGTCACTACCCAGATACATTCTCATTATCTTGACCAATATCATCGCCATACGAATGCTGTCGTGTACCTTGCAGCTCGGCGCAACGTGAGGATTTCGATAAGCCCATTTAATTATCGAGCCACTGATCGACGCGGAGAGAAAAGCGCCATTTTGCAAACTGCTAAGACCGTAATTCAGGCGGCGGATCGTAGCAGCAAAATCAGCACCAGACAGCAGCCAGTGACTGATAGCCCCTGCTCTGGAAATATCATGATCTTTGGCCAGATCCAGAACGATGTCAGGATTACCCGTACACTGCTCCAATCTGGTGTACCACTCGTTCACCACTGATATTGGAATTAAGGTCATTGGGTGGTTGAAAACATCTTCAGGAATGCCGAGCGAGTCTGCCTTTAGCTGATAACGCCTGCGAGCTTCCAGGTGGATATTGAAAATCCCAATAGCTCGCATAAATCTCACTTTCTTCAATTACAGATCCACTCAATTTAGGTCGATATATGACTTAATCTGTCACAACTTACGCCCTTAATCAAATCTAGATCACAATTAAGCTTCGCTATTACATTGGAGCCTTGAATGAGTTTACTAAGTGTCCCGTTCGTTGGAACTAGCGCTGATACTGTCTTACATGTCGTCGCAACCGTTGTGCTTGTCGGCACTATAGGTGCAGCACTATTTGGATTCTGGAAATTCCACGAACTACCAATCAATAAAGCCCACAGTAAAGATCATCATCAAATTGGATTGATAACTGCACTCACTTGGATTGGTTTTATCTGGCACTGGGTTTGGGTCATCGCCGTAATTCTCGCTTTTGTTGATATGGAGAAAGCCATCATCAACCTGCGAGACACGTGGCGCCATGCACCAAAAACAACCAATGATCAGGAGGGGGCGTAATGTTAGAAGGTTTAGCAGTATGGGCGCTGTTTATCTACTTACTTCGCTTAGTTGGCATGCCGTGGAATAAGGGAACCAAAGCGTTTGCTTATCTTGGTGGCGTCTCATGGTTGATGTTCGTCTGGGTTGGTTTGATTAACTATACGCCTATGGATATCTCGGGCGGCTCAGTGGTTCAATCTCCTCATATTCAGTTACGTCCGGATTCGACCAACGTAACGGGTAAGGTCGACAAGATCTATATCGAGCCAAATCAGCAGGTGTACAAAGGTCAGTTAATCTATGAAATCGATCCGACCCAATACCAAATTGCTCTGAATCAGGCCAAAGTCGCGGAAGAAGCCGCACTGGTGGCACACAAAGTGTCGATCGAAGATATTGCGATTGCCAAAGCGAACTACACATCAATGCTACAGGATGTGAAAACGACACAGAGCCGTTTGGCCTCAGCTAAAGCTGACTACGAGCTACAACAAAAGATGCTTAAGCGTTATCAGGAGCAGAACCGTGTGGTTAAGAACACCATTACGGCCAGCGACATCGATAAGCAAATTACTTCAGTAGAAAAGGCCAAACACAATGTCGCTACCATTGAGTCTGAACTAAGCAGCAAAAAAGTCGCTGCGGATAAAGCCAAGCTTGCAATCACTAAATCTGAGCTAACCGTTCAGAGTCGAGAAGCAGACTGGAAAACAGCAACTGAGCAACTGGCTAAAGCCCAGTGGGACTTAGATAGCACCAAAGTATACGCGCCAGCAGATGGTTTCGTGACCAACTTTATCCTGCGTGAAGGCCAACGGGTATCTATGATGCCTCGCCTGCAAATGTACACCAACGAGAAGTACGTACTTATGCGCGTTAACCATCAGGCGATTCGCAATGTAAAACCAGGTCAGCCAGCTGAATTCGCCTCTTCAGTTTATCCGGGTAAGATTTTCGCGGCGCAAGTAGAAGGCATTGTTGAAGCGACCGGTGAAGCGCAAAGCAACCTTCTTGGCTTAGACCAGGCGGTACGTACAACAACTGGCAAAAACCTGCAGAACAAACATCACTTTGTGCGCCTCAAGATCGAAGAGGGTCAGGACTATGATATTCCGGTCGGCTCAGTAGGACTTGCTTGGGTAAGTGGCGAAAAGCCAATTGGATTCATGGCTTTTCTTGATGCGATTCGCGGCATCATTATTCGAATGAAGTCTCAATTGTACTACTTCTACTCTATTTAAGTTCGCTAATAGCTACCTTAAGCCGCCATTCAGCGATACGTCAGGTCTTATCTGGTGATAGTCGCTCGATAGAGTATTGTTTTTCTGCTACTTTCGAGTACCTTGAACAACAGAATAACGCATCACCGACCGACGAGGTAATCAATGAGCCAGTTCCAAGATCTCTCGATACTCATTGAACAAATAGCACAAGCAGAAGAAACCGATCAGGTAAGCATTCTAAACGATTCGATCGAACTCGGGCTGGACTCTGGCTCCATCGCTCTAATTCTTGAAGCATTTCCCCTTGATGAGCGTGTCAAACTGTGGCGCGGTTTGCCTCTTGAGCTGCACATTGAAGCGTTAACAGAAGCTCGTGCTGAAGTTCGCCATTCGATTATTGATGAACTGTCAGAAACCGAGTTAAAACTTACTCTGGCAAAGCTCGATAACCTGTCGCTGATTGAATGGGCAGACTCTCTGCCAGAAGAGATCATTAATGAAGCTCTACAGCTCATCGAGAAAGACGAGTTAGAACTCTACGATCAAGCTAACGAATACGAAGATGATGAACTCGGCCGCTGGGCTGAACGAAAAATCGTTACCTTGCCTTTCAATATTTCCGTAGATAAAGCCAAGGGACTGATGGAGCGCTACAGTTACGACGCTCCTCAACAAATCTACTTAATCAACAAGCGTAAACAGTTTCGTGGTGTCGTCAGTTACATCGACCTATTGCGCGCTGAGCCTAGTGAACGACTGAAAAATCTGGCTTTAGAAAACATCGTCACGCTTAACGCCAAGATGAGCTTGGCGGAAAGTATCGAGGCGTTAGAGCACTCATCCCAACCTGCGATGCCTGTCACTGATGAGGCACAAATGCTGATTGGTGAAGTTGACTGGCAGTTTGCCTTAAGCAATCAACGTGAGATCTATGAAGCTCGCTTGATGGCGGGTACCGGTATGGATGAAGGGGATGACCTGTTTGCTCCGGTAATTAAGAGCTCACAAAAACGTGGCGTGTGGCTTGGTATTAACTTGATGACAGCGATTTTAGCCTCAGTCACTATTGGTCTGTTTGAAGATGTTATAGCGCAGGTTGTTGCTCTCGCAGTATTAATGCCGATTGTTGCTTCCATGGGTGGTATTGCAGGAAGCCAGACTCTGACACTGATGATTCGTGCTATGGCGCTCAATCAGATCACGCCGGGTAACCGTTGGGCCTTACTAAAGAATGAAATTGGTATTGGTTCAATTAACGGCTTACTGTGGGCGCTGATCATTGGTGCCATTGCCGGGCTTTGGTTTCAGTCAACTATTCTCGGTGCAACTATCGCCTTGGCGATCATCGTAAACATCATTACTGCAGCTATGTTCGGAGTCCTGATCCCAATCGCGCTCGACAAGTTGAAGCTTGACCCTGCTCTTGCAGGTTCAGTGGTACTTACTACCGTCACAGATGTGGTTGGCTTCTTTGCATTTCTTGGGACAGCCAGCTTAGTCATGCTATAGCTGAGAATTATCAAACCTGTCATTAGCAAATATGAGATGAATTGCATTTTGCAATTTCAATATGCAAATAGGGTAACAAAAAAGTTCCAAAACTAGCAATTTCAGAGCAATTAGGTGCTATTAAAGTTGGCACATATACTGCAATAGTAATATTGACCCTTCTTAAGCCGAGGGTCACCTAGCCAACTGACGTTGTTAGTGAACCTGATTTGTTCACACTTATAGCGGCCAATCTCCCTTCTTGAGATTGGCCTTTTTGTTTTCTGGACGCCATATAACCTCACAATACTCACCTCAGAATAAACATCAGTTAATAGCAAACTAAGTCGAATTAGAGACCAAACCCTCAAAATCAGCACTCTTTCATCAGTAACATCGGCAAGATTCGCGCATGGAGAGTAAAAATCATAAGGTAACGTTTGCGTATGAGTACCAATACCACCCTTCTCGCCCCGTTAATTTATAGAACGTCACATTCATAACAAATGCCAAGAAAATCAAAACAAAACACAGTTTGTTAACAACAATCTTAGAAAAAACTTAGGTTACACTGTAAATAAAAAACATTACACATAAATTAACCCACTGTTAATTAAGGAATTTAAACAGATAAGTATAAAATTACACTACAATCAGACATTTTCTTATTGACGCAACCATATTTATCTCCATAATACGCGCCGTTTGCCTAAAACATACTGAAAATTTGTAATACTAATCTATTTGCGGAGGTTATAGATGGCTGCGGACAATAACTACAGTCTTGGACCAGTGCCGGACACGGCTAGAAAAGGGGTCGCTTCACTTACTATGGTAATGTTAGGACTGACTTTCTTCTCCGCTAGTATGTGGACCGGTGGTTCCCTCGGAACTGGTCTTTCATTCAACGACTTCTTCCTCGCTGTTCTCATTGGTAACCTCATCCTCGGTATTTACACTTCTTTCCTCGGTTACATCGGCGCTTCTACTGGTCTCTCTACTCACCTTCTTGCTCGTTTCTCTTTTGGTACTAAAGGCTCTTGGCTTCCTTCCGCTCTACTTGGCGGTACTCAGGTCGGCTGGTTTGGTGTCGGCGTCGCAATGTTTGCCATTCCGGTGCACAAAGCAACAGGAATTGATACCAATACTCTGATCATTGTTTCTGGGCTACTAATGACCGCAACGGTTTATTTCGGCATCAAAGCTTTGATGGTGCTTTCAGCAATTGCGGTTCCTGCTATTGCTGTTCTGGGTAGCTACTCTGTATCGATGGCCGTTGAAAGTGTCGGAGGTCTGGAACAATTACAGCTTATTGAACCTGAAACTCCGATGGACTTTTCCGTCGCACTTGCAATGGTGGTCGGCTCATTTGTCAGCGCGGGCACCCTGACGGCCGACTTCGTACGTTTCGGTAAAAAACCTGCTGGCGCAGTACTGGTTACTATGGTTGCCTTCTTTATCGGCAACTCACTCATGTTTATCTTCGGTGCCGCTGGTGCAGCTGCAACAGGTCAGGCTGATATCTCTGATGTGATGATTGCTCAGGGACTGCTTATTCCGGCAATTATTGTACTTGGCTTAAATATCTGGACGACAAACGAAAACGCCCTTTACGCATCTGGTCTTGGTTTCTCAAACATTACTGGCCGTTCAAGCACAATCATGTCTATTATCAACGGTATCATCGGCACAATATTCGCCCTGTGGCTTTACAATAATTTCGTCGGTTGGCTAACCTTCCTATCAACGGCAATCCCTCCTATCGGTGGGGTTATCATTGCGGACTTCCTAATCAACCGGAAACGTTACAAAGACTTTGCCAACGCGCAGTTCAAAACCGTTAACTGGGCTGGCATTATCGCGGTTGCAGTTGGCGTAGCAGCGGGTAAATTCATTCCGGGCGTCGTTCCATTGAACGCAGTTCTCGGTGGCGCTCTTTGCTATGCAGCTCTAAACCCACTATTCAACAAACACGCGCTGAAAACACAAACAGCGTAAGGAAGCATCATGACAACGCTATTGATCAAAAACGCTAAGCTACAAGACCAGGACGGTTTAAAACAGATCCTGATTGAAGACGGTCAATTTAAGCAGATACTAGACAACGATGCAGAGATTGCTTTTGACGGTGAAACTCTAGACGCAGAGGGCGGCTTAGCTGTCGCTCCATTCTGTGAACCTCATATCCATTTAGATACCACTCAAACAGCAGGTGAACCTAGCTGGAACATTTCTGGCACTTTGTTTGAGGGCATTGAGCGATGGGCAGAGCGTAAAGAACTGCTTTCTATTGAAGATGTTAAAACCCGAGCGAAGCAAACACTCAAATGGCAAATCGCTAATGGTGTTCAGCACGTTCGTACCCATGTTGACGTTTCTGATCCGACCCTTATCGCATTAAAAGCGATGGTGGAGCTGCGTGAAGAGATGAAACAGTGGGTAGATATTCAGATTGTGGCGTTTCCGCAAGAAGGTATCCTTTCTTACCCGAACGGTAAAGAACTCCTTGAACAGGCTGTCCAGCTGGGCGCAGATGTCATTGGTGCGATTCCTCATTTCGAGTTCACTCGTGAGTATGGCATTGAGTCTCTGCACTATGTGTTTGAATTGGCTAGAAAATATGACTGTCTTATCGACGTTCACTGTGACGAAATCGATGATGAACAGTCACGCTTTGTCGAAACACTTGCTGCACTGGCGCATAAATATCAGATGGGAGAGAAGGTCACCGCGAGCCATACAACAGCAATGGGGTCTTACAATGGTGCATACGCTTCACGTCTGTTCCGTCTACTCCGTATGTCAGGTATCAACTTTGTCGCCAACCCATTGGTGAATATTCACCTTCAAGGTCGCTTTGACGAGTACCCTAAGCGCCGCGGCGTGACTCGTGTGAAAGAGATGTTGGCAGCAAATATCAATGTCTGCTTTGGTCATGATGATGTGTTCGACCCATGGTATCCGCTTGGTACGGCAAATATGCTGCAGGTTCTGCATATGGGCCTGCATGTGTGTCAGGTTATGGGCTACGATCAAATCAACAATAGCCTTGCGTTAATCAGTACCAATTCAGCTCGCACGCTAAACATTTCCGATAAACACGGTATTGAGGAAGGCAAGCCGGGTAGCCTGTTGATTCTTCCAGCTGAGAACGGCTTTGATGCAGTGCGTCGTCAGGTTCCGGTGCGTTACTCCGTTCGTCACGGCCAAGTGATTGCGCAAACCCAACCGGCGCAAACTGACATCTATCTGGGTGAACAAGAAAAAGTGACATTCAAACGCTAAGTTGTATTCACTTCGATCAAAAATGGGAAGCTCAGGCTTCCCATTTTTATTGTGCTTAACCTTGTTAAGCGATGTTGGTTTCAACTCTTAACGAGCGTATACGTCTGACCTGCATTTTTTGTTTCTTCTTAAGCTGGATATGACACAGCTCCAGAATCAAACCAAACGCCATTGCAAAGTAAACGTAACCTTTGTTGACATGAAGGGCAAAGCCCTCAGCCATTAGAAGACCACCCAATAGAATCAAAAACAACAGGGCAAGTGTTTTGAAGCCTGGATATTGAGTCACCAGATTATTAATCTTTTCTGCGGTTAACACCATAACCACAGCGGAAGCCAAAATCGCTGCCACCATAATCGGCACCTGGTCAGTCAAACCTACCGCAGTAATCACTGAGTCCATTGAGAATACAGCGTCAACGGCAACAATCTGTAACAGCACGACTGCCAGACCTGTTCTTACATGGGTAGAATGGGCCGTTTCATGGTGTATCAACCACGACCATAGCTCCTTACCACTTTTCGCTAATAGGAATGCACCACCAGCAATCATAATCAGTTCTCGTCCGGTAAGGCTAAAATCACCAACCACCAACAAAGGTTCAGTCAGGGACATTACCCACGAGATAGAAAAGACCAGAACAATACGTGCAGCTACAGCTAAGGAGATACCCAAGTTACGCGCGAACTTGCGTTGGTGTAGTGGCAATCGCTCACAGAGAACCGATATAAAGACGACGTTATCAACGCCAAGTACCACTTCAAGTGCGAATAGTGTGGAGAAAATAACCCAGGTTTCGGGTTGCATGAAAAGATCTAACATTGTTCAACCTCCACAGTTGTGAAAGTCAGGAAAGTGCTCAGTCGACTAAAGGGGTCGTCCATTTAAGTTGTATACCTCTGTTACTTAGGAAACGCTAGTAAATCACCAGTTTGGTCGCTTAGCAATATCCATGTTTGTAACAGAAGGTTACCGGAAAAAGAAAACCCCACTAAGCTTTCGCCTAGTGGGGTCTATTCATACTCGCAGCAATCCGGCTACTAATAGGTGCTCCCTGCATCTATTCCTTGATAGTACGCTGAATCCTTCAGCACTTTCCTTATCATCGCCTTCCTAGCGGTGTCCTTGGCAATCCAGCCCGTTAGCTATCCTGGCTAACTCTCATCACCCTTCCTGAGTGGTGTCCTGATTCCATCGTCCTGATAGAAATTGCCTTAGTCCGTTAAGCGTCCATTGTCTTTCCTTGTGTAACCATCCTAGTTACTAGCGTCCAGCCAATGTCCTTCGCTTTCCTTGCCAATTATTCGTCCTGAATAATCGAATCTTCTTCCTGAAGATGACCTATCCTTGGGTCTTTCCTGTTCCGTGTCTGCTTCCTGCTGACAACTTAAGATTAAGCCAACAGCGATTATTAACAACGGTTAATTTTCGTTTTTTGACTCTTTCCCCAACGATTAAGAAACATACAAAAATATATAAAACATGCAGTTAGACAAAAAAACGCTATATTTCTCAACCAAGCAGGCTCTCAACGCTCACGACCTTGTGAGAGATCTCGCACACGCTAATTGGCATATGGCTGAAAATATCCATTTTTATCGAGTGATTTAGATCACTAACTTTAGCTGCTCAACCGCAATTACTTTTAACAATCGCGCTTTTTACTGGACTAAGTGGCTTTAAATTAGGATATTATGACTAGATCAACATCACAGAACTCGATTGACCTAGCTTAAGTCTAGGCAGATATCTTTTAGGGGACAGACTCAATGATTTCTAAGTGGGCGCAACGTTTTTACCAAATGGCCGAATTAGTCGGCTCATGGAGTAAGGATCCTTCCACTCAGGTTGGTGCGGTAATCACTAAACAGAACCGTATCGTTTCCGTTGGCTTTAACGGCTATCCGCACGGTATCTCTGATAGCGCAATGACCGACGATCGAGAAATGAAGTATTTGAAAACTCTACACGCAGAAGAAAACGCAATTCTGTTCGCTAAGCGCGACTTAGATGGTTGTGAAATCTGGGTAACTCATTTCCCATGCCCTAACTGCGCAGCAAAAATCATTCAAACTGGCATTTCTGCGGTGCACTGTCCTGAACAAACAGAGGATTTCCTATCTCGTTGGGGTGACAAGATCACGGTCAGCCAAGAGATGTTCCTTCAGGCTGGTGTAAAAGTGAACTGGCTGCCGCTAAGCGACTTAGGCCAGCCCTAAGCAAAGATCAGAAGGTGACGTGTAGCCGCTCTAAGGTCTCAAATAGCTGCTGTGATTTGTAAGGTTTGGGTAAGTAGGCATCCATACCGACGTCAAAGCAGCTTTGGATCTCCTCAGGTAAAACGCTGGCTGTTAACGCAATGATTGGCGTACTCTCTTTACCTTGTTCCTTTTCCCATTGACGTATTTCTCGCGTTGCGGTTAAGCCGTCCATAATTGGCATCATACAGTCCATAAGAATCGCACAAAACCGCTGACCAGATTTCACCGTATTCACTGCATCAAGCCCATTACTGGTAATGCTGTAGTCGATACCCATTTTATTGAGAAAAAACGAAGCTATTTTTTGATTCATCAGATTATCTTCGACGATAAGGACCTTTTTGACTGGTGCATGGAGATTGTCATCCATGCTTTGATCATCACTGTAGCTATCAAGCTTACGGGCTGCTAACGCGGTTTTCAGCGTTGACTCCAGACGCTTACCTAAGATTGGTAACGTCGCATGAGCGGAGAGCAACATATCCAGTTCAGGCTCTGCATATAGATGATGATGTAAACCAATCAGCTCAGCGTCTGGAAAGCGAGTTCTTAGCTGGGTGAGATCATTACGTGAACTTCGAATCTGGCTAATGCAGTAAAGGACTAACGAGAATTCGCTGTCAACTGAAAGGGTATCTTCAACTGTTTCACACGTGACCAGTTCAACCCCAAGTCGTACTGTTTCTTTGATGACCAACTCTCTGTATTTAGACTCATTGACCACCAGCAAGGCGCGTTGTTCGAGCTTAAACTTCTCAGGCTGCTGATCGCTAACCTCTAGCGGTACAGAAACCGTGAAACGACTACCAACACCCGGTGTCGAACTCACGGATATTGTCCCCTGCATGATTTCTATTAACTGATTACAGATAGCTAAACCTAAACCCGTTCCACCAAAGCGACGGGTAATGCTGCCATCCTCCTGAGTGAAAGGTTTAAATATTTCCGTTAGTTTCTCAGGCGAGATCCCCACCCCACTATCGGCAACGTGGCAAACCAACTGTTGGCCTTCTATCAATAACTCGACACTGACACTTCCCTGCTGGGTAAATTTGACCGCATTGCTCAGCAAGTTCATCAGAACCTGTTTAAAACGGAAATCATCAATCTCGATGTTATCTGGCAAGTTGTCAGCAAAATCAACTTTTAGCTCAACATCTTGTTTTAATGCTTTTGAGGTGAGCATATTTACTGTGTCAAAGACCATCTCTCGCAAGCAGACAGTGTGAACCGAAAGTATCAGATTTCCTGATTCAATCTTAGATAAGTCTAGGATGTCGTTGATCAGTACCAGCAGCGCATGTGAAGAGGTATCGATATCAGACAGAATCTCTTTCTGGCTGCTAGACAGATGACTGTCAGAGAGGATTTCAGCCATGCCAATAATACCATTTAAGGGGGTTCTTATTTCGTGGGACATGTTGGCAAGAAAAACACTCTTGGCCTGACTGGCGGCTTCGGCATTCTCTTTCGCGCTGACAAGGTTTCGCTCGTACTCTTTTTGTTGATCGATGATCTGATTCAACTGATGAGCAAATTTCGAGAACTCATCTTTACCATCAACAGGGATTTGCTCGGCACCGTCTTTTTCTTTTAGCCTGCCCATCACGTAGATGATCTTCGCTAGCTTACTGTTAATACGCCCAAGCGTACTAGAACCCCATGCAAACATAACCACGAAAATAGTCACGCCCGAGATGATAATTGCCCATAAGCCATCTTCGGCACGCTCGATACTTCTCGTTAGCTCGGTTTGTAGCTGCTGCGAAAAAGAAATAAGTTGACGCTCAACGGTTTTATTTCGTTTTTGGATTATCTCTACAAAATCAGAAGGGATGTTCGAAGCTTGTGAGAAAGTCAGCAATCTGTCTTTAACTAATAAACCTTGCTGAAATTCGCGACTAGCGAAGATATCTAATAGTACTTCAATCTGCTCGGAGTCAGCGCCAAGGTTAATAAACTTATCTAAGTAAAACTGCTGTCGTTCACTGATGCGAAAGTACTCTTCAGCATATTCGGTGTACTGCCAGTCAAACCAGTCAATCTCTTGTGTCAACCAGGCTTCTCTCTCCATCCAGTAGTAAAGCCAACTCAGATCGGATAACACTAGATCCAGATTGTGGATGGTAATGGACGCTTCATGACTTGTTAACGATTGAATCTCCATAATTAAGTCATGGTAGACAGTATAAATAAGCCGACCCACTTCTACGGTAGACTCTGGATCTGCACTTTCAACTTCAGGAATGAGTTGCTGCAACTCTTCAATATAACTTAGCGTGTAACTGACCGTGTGCTGGCCATGGTGGTCATGTTTTTCTGTGTGAGCCGTCTGCGAGATATGAACCAGTAATTCTTGCGCCATACGTATTGATGTCGCCGCGCTTTGTCCATTCAGGCGTTTACTAAGGGCCGAAGATAGGTGGTGCGAGAACTCAGTGAGTAGAGCAATCGAGCTATTTTTCTCATTCACAAGTTGATAGCTGTGAAGTCGGCTCTGAAAATCTCTCGCTAGGCTGGCACTGAACGCAATGATCACTAAAGTAGGTATAAGGCATAAGATAAATAGTCTACTTTTTATAGACATATTGGTCAGTCGCATCCGGATTCATTCCTTGAATCAAATTGGTTTAACGAAATATAAGCTTAGATGAACTTTTACACTACCGCATGCTATTTCAAACAAGCAAAACATCTTTCATCAACTAAAATGTGATAAGAAACAAGATTCTTATCCAACATTGTGAGGATATTTTTGAACAGATTGCTGATGTTCGCGATTCTATTTTCGCTCTGCTTTCCTGTAATGGGGCAAACTTTTGTCATCATTACCATGAATGCGGAAATAGACGCTTTACACTCAAATCAAGTCAAAATGCTCTATCGTGGACGCATATCTAACATCAATGGGCTACCAATCCGATTGATGGATCTGCCGCGTGAATCTGACTACAGAAAACACTTCTACCAACAACTATTAAATAAGACACCTAACCAAATGGCAGCCATTTGGGCCAGGCAGTCCTTTTCCGGTAATGCAGTAGCACCGATCGAGATAAAGGATGAGTCACAAACCGTCATCGTTAATTGGCTTAGGAACAACGCGAATGGCATTGCGTATGTTCCAGAACATCTACTTCCAGAGGACGCTTATGTCATCTATAAACTTACTGAGTAAAACGCTTAAAGAGACCGGATTGGTCGTACTGGCAATACTCCCGTTTAGTAGCTATGCCCAGTATTCCGTCTCAGATAATATCCAGGTAAGTGGCTTCGGTACCGTATCAGCAGCCAAGAGCGACAATGACACGCCAGTGATTGCTAATCGGGATGTAACCGACGAGTGGTGTTTTGACTGCGATACAACCTTAGGCTTACAGCTTAACTGGCTGATAGACACCAATTTAAGATCAACGCTTCAAGTGGTTAAAAGACCACAAGACCACTTCTCATCACCCGAGCTGGAAAGGGCCTCTCTTGAGTACTCATTCGGCGACACCCGAGTGACAGCGGGTAGGCTGCGGGTACCGCTCTTCATTATGTCCGAATACTATTATGTTTCGAGCGCTTATCCCTGGTTAAGATTACCACTTGAAATCTACACCAATAATTTAGGTATCACCTACTATGACGGGGTGACCGCCGACATGTCTTTCCTGCTAGGTGATGACCTACAGTTAAGTGTTAGTCCCTTCTACTCCATACCGCGAGAAGTCGATTATCTCTATTACGGTGAGACCCTTAGCCTAGATATATCTCGTGCGATTGGAGTGTCGTCTGAACTCTATTATGGGGATAACCTGGTTCGCTTTGCGTACGTGAATGTTGACGCTGCGCTGCAAGGTGAACTGCCAGGACTTCCAGTCTATAAAATGAACATTTTTTCTCTTGGTCTGAGCCACTATTTTGGTCCGCTTCATTTTCAGGCTGAAACCATGCTTACTAACGATATCAGTGCTAACTGGTACGCTGGTTTTGATTATAATTTTGGCCAGATCACTCCCTATATTCAGTATGGGCAGACTCGTGTATCAACAAGCAGTGAGAGCTATTTAATCGGTTTTCGTTATGACTGGACCCCACAATTAAACACTTCTGTAGAGTGGCAAAGGTTTGCGGGTGAGGAAAACGTGATCAGTGGACAGTTTACTCAACCTCAAGATCCCACAAAACCACTCACATCTAAAGTCGACGTTATCTCCATCGGATTATCGTTCACGTTTTAGATGTATTAAGCGATCAAGATCATAATTAAATTAATACCTAAACTATCGTGTTACATCAATTATGTGCGACAAGTATTTTTAGTCACAAAATAAGCCGCCCCCTTCAGAAATGTCAATAGGCGATACCTCGTACTAAATTTAGTATTTTTCGCCAAATTATCCGCTTTTCTCAGCCTTAAGGGCTCATATTAATTTTACTAGCAGAATAAGATATTAGGCCTTACAATCCTGCCGCATAAAAATTACAAAACTACTACATAGTAAATTTATCTCTACCTGCTTCCCTACAACAGCAAAGTAGAGTCAGTCCCCAAAACGTGAAAGGTCCAAACGAAACATGAGTCCAGAGAAACATCTTTTAGACTGGCAAACTAGCCAAACGATTGCGGAATCTATTTCTCCCCTACTTGGTCAGCTTTACCGTCAAAAAGGCGTAGAAGTTTTGCTTTTCGGTAAAACACTAGTAAACGCGGCAACCATTGATATCATCAAAACGCACCGCCTAGCTCGCCGTTACACAGGTACTCCTCTCACCCCAGAACAAACTCTTCCTCTTATCAAAGCTCTGTCAGAAATGGAACTGTCACCATGCCGTGTTGACGTTGGCCAGCTGGCTCATGAGTTCTGGCAAGGTCGAGACGACGCTCATGGCGTAAAAGATTTCCTTCACACTTCTCTGATGGGTGCAATGGATGGCAAGACAGTAACTGAACCACGTGACGTTGTTCTTTACGGTTTTGGTCGTATCGGCCGTCTGCTTACTCGCCTTCTTGTTGAGAAAAACGGCCCGGGTTACCCACTACGTCTTAAAGCTGTTGTCGTTCGCGGCGGCAAGAAAGGTGATTTGGAAAAGCGCGCAAGCCTACTACGTCGTGACTCAGTTCATGGCCAGTTCAACGGTAGCATCATCGTTGATGAAGAGCGTAAAGCAATCATCGCGAATGGTAACTACATTCAGTTTATCTACGCAAACAAGCCTCAAGAAGTAGACTACACTGCATACGGCATCAACAACGCGCTTGTTGTTGATAACACAGGTGTATGGCGTGATGCTGAAGGCCTGGGTCAGCACCTTGAATGTAAAGGTGCTGAGAAAGTACTTCTTACTGCTCCTGGTAAAGGCGACATCAAGAACGTTGTGTTCGGTGTTAACGACAGCGTTATTCAGCCAGAAGACACTATCATCTCAGCTGCAAGCTGTACTACCAACGCTATAACACCAGTGCTTAAAGCTATCAATGATAAGTACAGTGTCACTTCAGGTCATATCGAAACTGTTCACTCGTTTACTAACGACCAGAACCTAATCGATAACTTCCACTCAGGTGAACGTCGTGGTCGCAGTGCTTCTCTGAACATGGTTCTGACTGAAACAGGTGCAGCAAAAGCAGTGGCAAAAGCACTACCTGAACTAGCAGGTAAGCTAACTGGTAACGCGATCCGCGTACCAACACCTAATGTTTCTATGGCAGTAGCGAACCTTAACCTTGAGAAAGGTACTAATAAGGAAGAGCTTAATGACTACCTACGTGAAATGGCTCTGACATCAGAGCTTTCGGCTCAGATCGATTACACTGAGTCAACGGAAATCGTATCTACTGACCTTGTTGGTTCTCGTTTCGCTGGTGTAGTTGATGGTGCGGCGACTATCGCTCAAGACAACCGCTGTGTTCTATACATTTGGTACGACAATGAGTTCGGTTACAGCTGTCAGGTTGTTCACTGTATGGAACAGATGATGGGTGTACGCTACAAAACTTACCCTACAAAATAATTTCGCGGGATAACTCAGTCTGGCTCTTTTCTCCTTCTCGTTGATAGAGTCGGACTGAACTAAATATCGCTCCTAGCTTCTCAGGAGCAAAACTCCACAACACTTATACCTATAATAATCCCCCGTAGTTGCCACTTTCATTTTATGAAGGTGGCTTTTTTGATCATCAGGGGTAAGACCTATCAATCAGGACTTTGACTGCATCACTTTGTCGAGAAGGTTCATTGATTGTTCAAAATAAGGGTTGTATGTCAGCCGCGCGTGGACTTTACCCGGTTCAACATAACCCCACGCAGAATACCAGATATCACTTTGCGTCGGGCAAAGCTTCTCTGCCTCTTCACCTTGTCCATTACTACAAATTCGCTGGCTACCAGAAATTCCATAGTTTGGATTGTCAGGAGAAAACAGCAGCCCCATATGTGAACCATTAGAGATATGTTGTGTAGGTAATTTCATTGAAAATCGTGTAGAGCGAGGTTCTGAGAGATCCTGTTCACCTTGCCACACTAGTTGATTCGCCGGGTTAGTCATCTTGCTGGCAAAGGTATCAATCGCAAACTGAGTGCTGATCACTCGATCCCCTTCACTGAGTAGCATGAATACTGGCTTGTCGTAACTGTGCGCCTCAAGTTGGCGACGGACGTCGGCTGATGTTTGGTAATACACTGCTGCAGCGTTCATTGGCAGCGAGTTGTAACGCAATGGATTGTCTTCTGGATCCTGATCTGCCCATGTCACAAAGTAGCTTGCCATTTCAGCGAACTGGACACTACTTGAATGAGGTTGCAGAGCCGGAGAAAACAGTAGTAATCCTTCAATTTGATCATCTTTAAGGGCGGCAGTAGTGACTAAGTTGGCACCTGTTGAGTAACCACCCAGCCATACGCCATCAGTGTCTTTCTTAAGCAGTTCAATATGATGATCGACAACCCCCTGCCAGTCTTCGACTGTTGGCAGCTGTAAATCTCCAACCTTACTCGCGTGACCTGGCAACAATATGGTTCTCACCAAATAGCCCTGACTCGCTAGATGTGTTGCGACGTCGACGAAAGAGTAGGGAGAATCCCCCAGCCCGTGAACCAGTAATATACCCTGACCATTAGGATTAGCAGGCTGGTACTCTTTGGGAAGAACCTGAGCCAGTTCCGCTTGCTTATCATCAGTAATAAACACGCGGTTTTCAGCTAACCATTGCTTAGTCTCTTCAACATACTGGTTAAAGCTCTGTTGCTGATAACTAGGTAGTGACTGCGCTTTTTGGTAAGCAGCAATCGGTTCAGACGAGCTGCAGCCAAACGTTACTATCGTAATACCAACAATCGTGCAGGCTAAGGCGGAGAGTTTTCCTTTCATAACAGCCAATCTTTATCCGTTATTTAGTCACTTCTTCATATTCACCCTCAATCGCGCTCTTTTGGCTCGCTTGGTTGAATACAGGGTTGTTCATTTTGATCGCTTTCTCGATTTTCTTACCGGTAATCAGTGCCGCGATGGTCAATGGGATCGCCAGAATTAATCCAACTATGAGGGTAAAGAAGCCGATGAAAAGCGTAAATACGCCGGTAATCATTCTATTCATAATCAATCCTCTCTTAATTTAGATACAGCTTAACCAAACAAAAATGAATCAAACATGAACGGATGTTTAAGAAAAAAACGCCCAACAATGTTGGGCGTAGTTATTACTTGTCGACAGGGAATAGTTTGCTCTCAAACACCGTTGCGTATACCGGGATATCCTTAAGTGTATTGACGTCTACCTTGTATGGGTCTTGGTCTAATACCGTAAAGTTAGCGACTTTCCCCACTTCAATGCTGCCGAGACTATCCTCCATTCCCCACGAATATGCGGCTTCGATAGTGATGCCTCGCAACGCGCCATCGAGTGACAACGCAAGGTCTGGACGTAGCACCTGCCCCTGATTAGTTTGGCGAGTCACCGCACTCCAGGCTAATAGCAGCGGATCAGACGGTGCCATTGGCATATCTGAATGGAGTGAAACCGGAATGCCTTCTTTCTCTATGGTTGCCAAACGAACCATAGCGTGGGCACGCTCCTCACCCAAGCCGACTTCACCAAAACGTTGGCCAAATCCGGTGACGTAATAAGGGTTAACGCTGATTATCGCACCGAGTTTTTTAAGCTCCTTCACTTGTTGATCCGTTGAGTTAGCAAAGTGAACAATCGTAAAGCGGTGGTCTTCACGCGGATACTCTGCCTGACGTCGTTTCATTATTTCAATCAGCTTCTCAACACCTTCATCGCCATTCACATGGACCAGGATCTGATAGTCTTTGTCCCAAAATGCTTTAGTAATCGCTTCTACGTCTTCGGGCGTCTGAATCCACTCGCCGTGGTGACCATCTAAGTAGCCGTCTTTCATCTTCATTAGCTGAGAGATAATCGCGCCATCGAACAGAATTTTGATCTGTTTGTCGAAGTAACGAACCTTACCTTGCTCAGGCAGAGTCTTAGTCACCTCTTCTACCGCTTTAACCACCCCCTCTTTGCCCTTCATCAGGAATGGTGTTTTGCTCTCTGGCGTAAAGAATGAGTACATTGGCGTTGAATCAGCGCCCAATATTCTCAAATAGGTTTCCGTCATCTCTTGCGGGATAAACGCGCCTGGCTCGTTATAAGCAGTCACACCTTTCTGATGAAGCATTTCAACCATCTGATTGAGGCCAAACTCAAACCTTTCCTGGTTGCCAAGATCTTTATAGATTCGTGGTAACAGGTAGATTAGCGCGCCCCCTTCCCAGAAATGACCTGCCGCTAAATCAGACTGGCCTTTAACTTCAGCGCCTAACGCATCGATATCCTGTTGGTTGAGACCATATTTTTCAACAAATGCGCTGTTGACGTAAAACTCATGTGCCGAGCGGTGCCAAACCCCAATCGGACGAGTGTCAGAGATCTGGTCTAATACTTCGCGGTTTAACTCACCATGGAAAAAGTTGTTGTAGCCCCATGTCCAAAGTGTTTGATTTGGGTCGGTGAGCTCCGCTTCTACCGCTTTCAGTGCAGAAATATACTCTTGATGACCACTTACCGCAGGCCAGGTTCGATCTGGCAGCTGCCACTCTTCTGGTGCAATAACGGGCATGCTAAGGGTTAAAGCACCTAGAAATGGATGGAGATGCTGCTCTATAAAACCCGGCATAATGACTCGCTCACCAAGATCGATAACCTTTGCAGTCGGGTAGAGTGCTTTTGCTTTTTCTTCCTTACCAACAAACTGAATCTTACCGTCATCATTGGCAAAAACTGCTTCGGCTCTCGGCTGCTCATCATTCATGGTAATGACTGAAGCACCAAGATAAAGGGTGCCAGACGGGCCATCATTGTTAACAGGTTCTGCTACTTTTTCAGCTGGGCTGCATGCACTCAACAGCGCTGTCATACTGAACAAAGCCGCGGCTAATCGCGTTTTTCTCGCCGTTAGTAACTTCATATTATCTCTCTTATTCATCCGAGAACGGACAGAAAAACTTGTTCTCTGCCAGTTCGTTGCATCATTTGGCGCTATTTATACACATCTAGCGAACGAATAATGTAGGGCAATACCTCAAACTTCTGACGTATCAGAAGTGAGACGTGTTATTTCCACCTAGGACTACAATATCAATCTTCTCGGCACGATTTTGCGTCTACACTCCAATAGATGTTGCAGATAATTAACAGCTTTGTTATTTAATAATCTAGCAAGTCGCGAACACACCTATAACAACAAGGATTGACAGATGAGTAATGGTCAACGAGATATCACCCTACGTTTTCTAGCTGAGCCCGGAGATGTTAACTTTGGCGGTAAAGTCCATGGTGGCGCCGTAATGAAATGGATCGATTTAGCCGCATACGCCAATGCTGCCGCCTGGAGCGGTAAGTACTGTATTACCGCCTATGCTGGCGGGATTCGCTTTGTTCAGCCGATTCATGTTGGCAACCTCGTCGAAGTCAGTGCCAAAGTGATTTACACAGGTCGAAGCTCAATGCATATCGCTATCGACGTACAAGCGAGCGATCCCAAAGAGCTCAAAAACAGGCTAACTACTCACTGTATTGTCATCATGGTTGCGGTCGATGAAGAAGGCAAACCTACCTCGGTTCCAGAATGGGTTCCGGAAACCGAAGAAGATATTGAATTACGTGATTCGGCTATTCGACTCATGAATATGCGTAAAGAGATCGGTGAAGAGATGGAAGCGCACGTCAAGTACCTTAAGTAGCCCTCCCCCTGTAAGCTGCTGGCAGCAATAATTTTTCTTCGTTGCTGCCACACCCTTGTCATTTTTCTTTCATCTTTGTTTGCTTAAATCCATCAGCATAGAAACGATCGAAAGGAATATCTCTTGAACCTTAGTCAAACCACATTGAGTGAATCAACGCTACTGAACCTGAAAGCGATAGAGTATCAATGGGTTCGGACAATGTATGTTGAAGGCTATGGTGACGCAGAGATAAACCACTACATACGCACCTGCTTTGGTGGAGATGAACTGTTCGCCGACCTGTTTAGAAAAGTCGCGTTGTCGCAGGAAAGTATCTATGTGCTTTTGCAGCATTTAGGCTGTGCTCCTTCCAGCCGAGAGCTTTAACCCTAAAATTAGTGAGCGTTTCGCCGCAACTATGTGTAACACGTAACCACGTTACACTCCTTAATCATGACTTCCTCGCATCACTTGTAAGCTAGCCTGCCCTTCAATCACGCCCTTCGTATAATGCGCAAGTAACTGAGATCCAGACATAAAAATACCCGGACATGCCGGGTAATGGTTACAAAAACTGTTAGTAGTTAATTAGTAAGGAATCTAGCTAACAGCCAGCTATGCGTAACGCCAGTTCTGCCCTCTTCTTAACTGATCGGCGGCCAAACCAAAAGTGTTAAGCAGAGAAACAAATGGGCGACCTTGCGGTCGCCCTTATCGTTCTTATTAACCTTTCACACCACCGGCAGTCAATCCTCCGACTAACCAGCGCTGAGCAAGTAAGAATACGATGGTAATTGGTAATGCAGATAACACTGCTGCTGCTGCAAAGTCGCCCCACAAGTAGTTTTGAGGGTAGAGGTATTGCTGCATACCAACCGCTAATGTGTAAGAGTTTACATCAGAAAGTAGTAGAGATGCTACAGGAACTTCTCCTACCACACCGATGAAAGACAGAATAAACACCACGGCTAAAATCGGTACAGAAAGCGGTAAGAGTACCAGTCTGAATGCCTGCCAAGGCGTCGCTCCGTCAAGTGCTGCGGCTTCCTCAAGCGAGTTGTCTATCGTTTCAAAGTAGCCTTTGATAGTCCAAACGTGCAGGGCGATACCACCTAAGTAAGAGAAAATCAGACCGCCATGAGTGTTGAGACCCAAGAAAGGAATGTACTGACCTAACTTATCAAACAGAGCATAAAGTGCCACTAGAGCGAGTACAGCTGGGAACATCTGGAAAATCATCATCGCTTTAAGGATGGTATCTTTTCCTTTGAAACGCATACGAGCGAAAGCATAAGCCGATGTCGTAGACAGTGCCACAATCAATACTGAGGTGATACCCGCTACTTTCACTGAGTTCCATAACCAGGTTAATACTGGGAATGGTGGCGGTGTAACAGAACCATCTGCATTGGTGACAGAGAAGCCTAGCGCCAGTTTCCAGTGCTCCAGAGATGGGTTGTCCGGAATAATGCTACCTGTCGCAAAGTTACCCTCACGGAATGAAATCGCTACCACCATCAACAGTGGGAAGATAATCGCTGACAAGAAGATCCATAGGGCGATATGCGTTGCCCATACGCGGTATTTAAGTGACTTACCTTGTACCATAGCCATATCAGTACTCCTTAATCTTGAGACAGCTTAGTGAAGCGTAGGTTGAGTAATGCCAATCCACCAACCAATAGGAAGATAAGCGTTGCAATAGCACTTGCCAGACCAAAGTCTTGACCGCCGCCGCCCTCGAAGGCAATACGGTAGGTGTAGCTTACAAGTAAGTCGGTGTAACCCGCTGGCTCAGAGGTACCAATCATGTTTGGTCCACCTTGAGTCAATAGCTGGATAAGGACGAAGTTGTTAAAGTTAAACGCGAAGCTGGCAATGAGTAGCGGTGTTAAAGGTTTAATCATCAGCGGCAGCGTAATAGTGCGGAAGTTATCTAAGAAGTTAGCACCATCGATTGCTGAAGCCTCGTAGAGATCATCCGGAATCGCTTTCAACAGACCCATACATAAGATCATCATGTAAGGGAAACCAAGCCAGGTATTAACGATAACAATCATCGCTTTCGCCATTAGCGGATCAGAGAACCATGAAGGACTGATACCAAATAGCGCTTCGAGTACCATGTTGATTTCGCCAAAGCTTTGGTTAAACAAACCTTTGAAGATCAGGATTGAGATAAACGCTGGAACGGCATATGGCAGAATCAGTAGCACGCGGTAGATAGCACGGCCCTTGATCTCTTCCCATTGCACAATACTTGCCAGAACCAAGCCGATAATAACGGTCAGACCAACGGTCAAGGCAGAGAATAGAATTGTCCAGATGAAGATACTAACAAATGGTTCTTTGATACCATCATCTTTCCATACACGTTCAAAGTTCTTAGCGCCAATGTCGACAATAAAGCCCGGCGATACGGTTGAACCGATAAATTGACCGTTTTCGTCGATTGGCTGATAGAAACCGATTTCAGTATTTGGACGCAGGGTTTCACCAGTGCGGTTGTTGTACAGCGTCTCGCCATCATCCTGCATGGTGTACAAAGGCACCACAGCAGCAAACTTACGCAGTCCACTCATACGGATATCTTCACCATTTGGTAGGTGCAGATCTAAGTTGCCCAGAGCGACTTTGTTACTGATGATGGTTTTGATTTTCTCTTTTTCACCAACAACTGAATCAACAGGTTGTAGATCCATATCAGTTGCTGAAAGAGAAGCCAGGTCAAACACATCTGTTGCTAGCAGTTGAGCACCCTTCTTCACTGAGAGGCGGTGACCATTTTCTGTTTTGTACAGCGTAAATGGATAGCTATCTCCACTCTGGAAGGTACGATCCATTAATACCGTTTGGGCACGGTCAAATGAGAGTTGGTTTTTCGCACTGTAGTTTGTGAAAGCAAGACTGACCGTATAAGCAAGCGGAAACAGGATGAATAAGATCATGCCCGCAATGCCTGGATAGATGTAACGGTGCGCGTAGGTCTTTTTACTACCAAAAATGTACAACGCCAGTGCGGTTAAAATAAGGGTAAGCAACGCAAAAGCGGTCTCACCACGAGAATACATAAGAACGGTTGCGTAGCCATTAACGATACCGACTGAGGCAAGAAGGCCCCATTTAATGAATACACTTTTACTTGATGGCAAGCTCGTTGTTGTAGATGACATAACATCTGTACCTTGAACTGACTGCATAAGAGAACCTGCTAGCGATAATAAAACTTTGAAAAGGAGGAGAGGTTACCCTCTCCTCAAAAGGGTATTACTTAATTATTTGGTCATTTGTTTTTCTGCGTCTGCTAGTGCAGCATCCACAGTTTGGCGACCATCTACTACGTTTACGATAGCGTTCTTAGCGGCACCCCAGAATGCGCTCATTTGTGGGATGTTTGGCATGATTTCGCCGTTCATTGCGTTATCCATAGTCGCAGCAATGCGCTTATCAGCGTCTAGCTCACGCTGGAATGAGTTAAGAGCAACAGCGCCTAGTGGCTTATCGTCATTCACTTTACGCAGACCGTCATTAGTTAGCAGGTAGTTTTCAATGAACTCAACCGCTAGGTCTTTGTTTGGAGAAGCAGTGCTGATACCCGCTGTCAGTACACCAACAAAAGGTTTAGAAGATTGACCGTTGAATTTAGGCAGCGTAGTTACACCGTAGTTGATACCAGACTTCTCAATGTTACCCCAAGCCCATGGGCCATTGATTGTCATTGCTGTCTTGCCCTGGTTGAATGCAGACTCTGATACTGAGTAGTCCATGTCTGAAGAAATAACACCTTTATCGACCAGACCTTTAACAAAGTTCATAGCGTCTTTTACGCCGTCTTTTGCAATACCAGCATCTTTAACGTCGTAGCCTGCAGCACCATATTTGAATGCGTAACCACCGTCAGCAGCCATTAGAGGCCATGTGAAGTACGGTTCTTTCAGGTTCCACATAATTGCAGATTTGCCGTCAGCTTTTAGTTTTGCATCTAGCTCAGCAACTTCTTCCCAACTCTTAGGTGGATTTGGAACAAGATCTTTGTTGTAGATTAGCGACAGAGATTCTACAGCGACTGGGTAACCAATTAGCTTACCGTTGTACTTCACTGCATCCCACGCAAAATCAACGATACCTTCTTTTAGCTCTTTCGAAGGAGTTACTTCAGCCAGTAGACCTGCTTCTGCATAACCACCAAAACGGTCGTGAGCCCAGAACACAATATCAGGACCGTCACCCGTTGCAGCTGTTTGTGGGAATTTATCTTGAAGCGCGTCTGGGTGAGCAACAGTTACCTTAATACCTGTGTCTTCTTCAAACTGTTTACCTACCTCAGCAAGTCCGTTGTAGCCTTTATCGCCATTGATCCAGATAGTTAATTGACCTTCTTCGATAGCAGCATTTGCACCAAATGAGCCAAGAGCAACAAGAGTACCAAGTGCTACTGTGCTTAGGGCATTTTTCATGTTCATATCCTTTTTATATTTGTGTTGTAGGGCTCAACCAGAGGCTTCACCGTATTTCAGCAGTTATTTTCAGCTAAACGGACTTAAGGCTCATCCTCCTACTCCCTACGCCCTCGCTATTATGGACTATTTTCGTGATCCCCATCGGCACAGGTTAGCGACAAAAGTCACAAATCCACTCACTAATGTGATCAGACTCAATAGAAATGCGGGCAATTATTTGAAGTCGATCTCTTTACGTCTTCTACTCCTTTCCTGCCCTCATCCCTAACTACTCCCCCTACAAATAATCACTATAGGAGGATGTCGCTGGCCTCCGTTTTCAGCAAACTACAGTCATCCAAGAGTGGATGGTAAGAACCCTTTCCAGTACGACATGATTTATGCGACTGGTTACAACGCCGCGAGGGTTTGCTAAGAGTACACAAGTGACATAGGTGTTCAGGAAACTGATTAATCCGGGGGAGACACTTGTGTTACACGGGGGAAGCAAATCTGACTTTGGCTTGATGGGTGTCGCGAGAGACTCCTTCACCCATATTTTCTTACCCGTTTAAAAAATCCATCCTCTTACCAAATTCCTACTATTATTGCCGTGTCCATAATTCATATAATGATAGGCAGTAAAATATAAAATCGATCGAGGACGAGCTAGATGGCGAGTGTCACGTTAAAAAATGTATGTAAAGCTTACGGTGATTTGCTGATTTCAAAGAATGTCGACTTAGACATCCAGGAAGGCGAATTTGTAGTATTTGTTGGTCCGTCAGGCTGTGGCAAATCTACCCTACTACGTTGTATTGCTGGCCTAGAAGATATTACTTCAGGTGATCTCTATATTGGCGATGAGCGCATGAATGATGTCGAACCTTCAAAGCGTGGTGTCGGCATGGTGTTCCAGTCTTACGCCCTGTATCCTCACCTAAACCTTTATGACAACATGTCTTTCGGCCTTAAACTTGCCAAAGCGGATAAGAGTGAAATTGATAAACGCGTTGAACATGCTGCAGAAATCCTACAGCTGAGCCACTTACTAGAGCGTCAGCCAAAAGCTCTATCTGGTGGTCAACGTCAGCGTGTCGCTATTGGACGTACCCTAGTATCGCAACCTAACGTATTCCTGTTGGATGAACCTCTGTCAAACCTTGATGCTGCGCTACGTGTTCAAATGCGTTCTGAGATCACAAAGCTACAGCGCAAGCTTGGCTGCACCATGATCTACGTAACTCACGATCAGGTAGAAGCAATGACAATGGCAGACAAGATCGTAGTGCTGGATGCAGGTTTTGTCTCGCAAGTAGGTAAGCCACTGGAGCTATACCACTACCCAGAAAACCGCTTTGTTGCAGGCTTTATCGGTTCACCTAAGATGAATTTTATGAGTGTGTTTATTGAAGCGGTGGAGAAAGATCGCGTCATGGTACAGCTGGCTAACGGCACCACTTTCTGGATTCCAGTAGACGGAACCACTGTGACTCGTGGCGAGCGTATGTCTCTGGGCGTTCGTCCTGAGCATCTACTACCGGCTAACGAAGGTGACGCAACCATCGAGGGTGAAGTGAACATCGTAGAAAAACTGGGTAACGAAACTCAAGCTTATCTACACATTGATGCTGCGGATGCGGATATGATCTATCGTCAGCCTGATACACTTGCTGTTGAGCCAGGAGACAAACTGTCTGTCGGTATTCCAGCTCACCGTTGTCACCTATTCCACAGCGATGGTAAAGCCTGCCGTCGCTTGTTTAAGGAAGCTGGCTTAGAGTTCGAGTAAGCCATCGACAAACTAAAAAAGCCCCTATTAATTAGGGGCTTTTTGTTTTATATCCAATCAGTAAATGAAACGTCGTTCAAATAATCATCTAACGCCTTACATGACACTAAGGATAAGCAAGAGCTGCGTGGTATCTCCCTCATCGCCTCAGGGAATAGAAGTTTCAAATGTTATATACGAGTTGTACTGCCCCGGGTCACCTGCAATATCAAACTTCAGTTTTAACGGTATTTCTACCTCTGAATTTTGCGGGAGATCAGGCCACCACAGTTCTGAAGTGTCTCCATCAACACGCAAAGGGTTAGAATTGCTTAATAACGAGAATTCAATAGGACCAATAAGTCCGCGTCTCTCATCACGTCGGTTAGGCGTGGTTACACTAATCGAATAATCGCTGCTAGAAAGTGTAGAACTGTTATTACTCGTCACCTTAATTGATATCTCTTTTTGCACCTCATCTCCAACAACGCCACCAAAATGGACAGGCTGAGAATCATTTACATTGATATCTGGCGTTGTAACACTCCCGGAGACAGCAATGTTAACTGCAACATTTCCGGTACTTACGCCGAATGGATAGTTATCCGGATTTGGTTGGACTCCATATGTTACGGAATAACTTCGGTTTATAGCAAAGCCAGAACTATTAGCAGGAAGGTCTTTGATCTTATATAAGTGAATGACCAGACCTAAGGGATGTACACCACGAAAGCCGTTGGTATCCGGGCAACTGGCTCTTTGAATATTAGTATTCAACAAGCAACTAATCGTAAAGTATTGCTCGAATCGGCTTATATTCGCATAAACGCCAACTGCGACATATTCGTTTAGCTTATAGCCATACCAATCACCATCCGCTGGGCGAAATGTGCCAATGGGATTCAGTAAATGACCAGCACCACCAACTAAGTTCCCCTGAGCCCAAAAGAAGTATGTTCTATTTGCATTGCTATCACAGAATAATTGAAACGTTGTACCATCATTGCGGTCAGTTGCTCGTGTTGATGTTAGCGTTATGATCTTTAACGGGGCGCCTCTAGACTGACGGTTAAAGTCCGAAATGTCACTTTGATAACTTAGGTTATTTGCAATGAAGGAAACATCATTTACATTTTTTGAACACATCCCGTAAGCGCTATTAATAGTTAAGCAATTAATAATCACAAAAAAAAGTGTCCTGATTTCCAATCTAATTTTCATGACATATATTACCTGGTTATTTCGACCAATTCTTGAACAAGTGTGTACTGTTTAGTTGCTCCCCAGTCATCGATGGAAGTAATAATAACATCTTGACCTTTTCTGACTTGTATATCCCCAATATCAACAGCGCTATATGGAGATAATTTCTGCAAATTAGATCTGGTTACCTCATCTGTTGGATAGATACTCTTACCATCAATTTCAAGCTGAGATATTGCAAAATAAAATGGGGACTTGTTGACGATCGTAAGTTTATTATCACTTGCTCTGTAAAATATCTGAGACTCTGCATCCTGTCGCTGCTCAGAGATAGCGTCGGGTCTGTAGAGGAGCTTCACCTTTATGTTCATCGCTAAAGCAATTGAGTTGCCACTAGCCCCGGATGCACGAGTAGACATCGGAATTTCCAGTACATTCAGCCAGAATAAACTCTCTCGATCTGTCGGTAATGCCTCCTTATTTATCATTCTAAGGTTAATTCGTTGCTTTGAGTTAGGCCCAGATTTAAACACTGGTGGCGAAGGCAGCACTACCGGTGTTTCGGTGGTAATTTGATCTGACTCAGTTCCATCTAAGTAGACAGAGACCTGGCCTCCATACTTTCGCTCTGACTTATTCGACACCTCAATAGGGATAGAGTTATTAGCCTCGGTATAGATATAACGAGTTGAGTTAAGAACAAATGCAGATTGCGCAGTTTGAGATAATAGAAGTAGTGTAAATAATACAGTCATCCTCATCATTGGCATTCCTTCTTATATATGGTGTCTGCATTTGCGTTGATGTCATTCAAATTAATAGTACATTTATTGACGCCATCGACTGAGACAGATAAATATTCAGAGGTTTCTTTCATTGCAGCGACTATCATACCTTGATACATATATCCTACGCTTTCGTTGCGATCATTAACGATATCAAGGTTATTCATGCTGACAAATTCATCCGAGTTTTCGACGATGATGTTATATTTCCTCATAACCGAATAGTCAATATTTCGATATAACACAGAGTTTTTTAACGGCTTATATATTACAGAGGAACTTGATATCTCAATATCACCAGATATATTATTACTGTCGATGGAAATATAATTCTCTCTATATGGAGAGAGCGGTACAACAGCGAACCCATCAGTGTTAGTGCTTGTCCCTTTTACTTTCACCCCAGCAAGCCCGTCTAGATCAATTATACCAATGGTATTAGACCTCACCGTAGACAAAATAATACCTGTATTATTGGTATAGAGAACCGAGCCACTTACGGAAGATTTGACCGATAAATTACTTTCATCATCTCCGGTAAAGCCAATGCTGTAGTTAACTTTGTCTGTCTTTATGCTGCTGTTTACTGATACATTCACGCCATTAACAGATCGATCTACACTGGCAAACATTGACAGATCTTCATCTATATTTATCGCTGATGACGCAGAGGAAAACAGCTCACCACTTTCAGCAGAATATGAACTAGAAAAGCTCGCCATCTTGCTAAATGAGTAATCTAATGGGACCGTCAAAGATAAGCTAATATCAGACAAACCTGTATCTCTGAAATTAGAAGAAAGGCTAATCGTATTTTCTCCAATTGTAACCGAGCCAGTTAAGTTCAAACCCATTGTTTCTATCCCCTCCCAGTTAGACTCCTTCCACATCGAGCTAGAGATGGAACCTTGATCGAAGCGAGAACTGAGCCGCGCCTCATACTTTTCTTTTGAGTTAAACGTGCTGCTCTTAGTTGATTGGTAATCAGAGAAATCGACATAATCCTTATTCTGATATCGATAACTCAATAAGTTAAAGTCAACGTCAGAGGTAATGCTTCTTGCGTATTCCGCTTTAAACGAATATCCAGATATCCATTGTTGTTCGATATCTTTCGACTGAGAGCGCGACACCGTCAAGCCAATGGTTCCCAGATAACCGAGCGGCTGCATATATTTAGCACCAAACTGGAAATAGCCATCAGACAAAACAGAACTACCTAAGACAGTGCTGTCATCAAGACCACGTGAAAAGTTGTAGCTCATAAACAGCCTATCATTATCTAGGTGCTTGTTGATGTCAGAAAAGGATGAGTTGACGAACCCAACACTCAAATCGTATTCAAAGACGCCGGGTCTTACCATTTGAGGCAGTACAGACATCGGGACAGTTTCTACCGAAGACTTGCCTGAATCCCCTTCAATCTCGATAATCAAATCACCATTGCTGACAGGTCGTAAGTCTTCCAACCTATATGGCCCAGGCGAAAGACGGGTCTGATAAATAACCACTCCAGACTGGCTAATCGTGATGGTGGCATTTTCTTCACTGACGCCAGTAACAACAGGTGAGTATCTCTTCTCTGAATTCGGCTTCATATCGTAGTCAGAGGCGAGTTGAAGACCTACAAATCCAAAGCTCTGATGTATACTGTTTCCTGTCCAGGTCTGACCTAACGTGAGTTCTGAATCCAGCTCTTCCACCGCTGTAGTGATTATTAAGCTACTTATATCAAGCCTATCTTGTGATAAGTAACTATCTAATTGCCCATACCAACCTAACGCATTTACCTTCATATCTAAATTTGCAAAATAGTACGGGTCACTACCGTTATTACTTTTTGAAATATTTGCAAAATAATTACTACGAACGGCAAAGTTCCCTTGCTCCCATGCGCTGCCCTCTTTTTTGTCAGTAGATGAAAAATAGGACTGAGGTATGGCGAGTTCTAAGGACAGATTATCGATAGAAAGATCTGCTTTTGTGTATTGTTCACGACCGATAAAATAACAATCGTTTTTTATGTCTCTGAACGCGTTGTAATAACTTTTATCTACGCCAATCAGTAGATTTTTCTCTAAGCAAAGTTCATTTAGCTCGTACTCGAATGGATCTATAGTGAGATTAATATCCTTAACAAACTGCTGATTTACGTACAGTTCAACTAAGTATGTACCAACAAAGAGATCGCTTTCGCTGTTAAAAAAGTCAGCATATTCAGGATTACCAATCAAAAAACGTGTATCAAACTTTTCATCGTTTTCGTCAGTTGTATTTGCCAATAAAGAGTATGAGAAAACTAGTAGAAAATAGCTAATAAACTTTAACATATTCATACTTCTTCCAAACACTGGTTACAAAAAGGGCAGGTATGATAAACACCACCTGCCCAGGAAGAATTAGTAGTATGAAACTGAGTATGCGACCGTAGAGGCGAAGGTTCCTGGTACTGAACCTGCAACTAACTGCGCTGAGAACTGTAAAGTACTATCAGGTTGCATTTGACTCTGTAAGAACTGATAAGAAGGTTCCACTGACGTAATTTCAACTGCACCACCTAAAGGTCTGGCTTTTAGCAACGCTCGGGAGCCTGTCGCTGTGCCGCTGCCGTTTTCAATGCCTTGAGGACCGAGGTTGGAGCCAGACCAAGTTACCTCTGCATTTAAATTTGTAAGGTCGCAGTTGCTATCACTAGTATCAGGTGATAAGTGGAAAATCACCTCTTGACCCGCACTATCGACAGCGGACGTTCCCAAATCTATCATAGTAACAGGGCTGCCAGTTGCACTCTCAACACTGATATTACAAGTGACAGCATTGACTGCGCCAACGAGATTTAAGCTGCCTGAATTTGCTTGTACAGTATTTGCCAGCAAGATTGCCGGAATTGTGATAAATAAGGATTTTAGGCCTGATTTAAAAGGTGCTGCATTCATATTTCTTTACTCCATATGAGTTTAGTAAGCGCTATATAAAATTAATATTTGGCTTTTAAAGCCATTAGTATTTAACCAAACCTACAAAAACAAATAGTACTACCCACCTAAAGCAGCGCGGACAAATCATTTAATATCAGTAAGCTGGAATTAAAATTACATTTAACAACGACAATTAAATATATTCACAAAGTGTATTGCGCATTCACACCTTGATTGACAATAGTATCAATCAGTTCATTAAACTTGGATATAAGATTTAGTTACCAACATTTGTAGGAAAATGATGTTCAGGCAGTATGATAGGTGTTAGAAAGGAAGGCAGACAGCTAAAAAATCTGTCGAACTGTAAGAATATCTAGATATTAAAGAGGCATATGTCTTCACTACCAGAGTGTTGCAAAAAATAAACACTATGCCTCATATAGGTTGAATACCAACAGCTAAGCTGGTCACAAATTACTTTGTAACTGACGTATAGCCATATTCGTCAATAAGGTGTTTAGCTTCGTTACTTGATAAATATCGAATGAAATCCTCGCCTTGCTCAGAGATACTCTGTTGTTTGTATAACACTAAGAACGGGCGAGACAATTCATACTTTCCCGAAGCGATGTTCTTTCCAGTTGCCTCTACACCTTCGAACTTAATGGCTTTAATCGAACTATCAACGGATCCTGTAGAAACAAAACCAATCGCTTGTTTATTATGATTAACAATGGTTTTGACCATACTGTTACTGTTAACAACTAAGTTATCAGGGTTAATATCGGAAACCATGCGGCCATTAATGATTTTTGTTAACCCCATTAGGCTTTCAAAACTGTAACGTGATCCAGACGAAGCCTCACGCGTAACGACGGCAATTTTCTGATCGTTGCCTCCAAGCTGCTTCCAATTGGTTATCTTGCCTTTATAGATATCAAACAGCTGCTGACGAGAAACGTTTTGAACTGTGTTGGATTTGTTGACGACCACCGCTAACCCATCGAATGCAATAGGTAATACGGTCAATGCTTCGGTCTGTTCATTTACCGTCAGATAACGAGAGCTCATACCTATGTTGGCGACACCCTTGTTAACGAGCGTAATACCAGCAGTTGAACCAACCCCCTGTACTGCAATGTAACTCTCTGGATGTGAACTGTTATACTTTTCCGCCAGCACATCCATAATACGTGCAACAGAGGTAGAGCCAGATACGTTTACTTCATCTGCTAATACTGGTGCTGATACCAATGATGTAGACAAGAGTGCAGCCAGCGCAATGCGAATCATAATTTTCTCCCGGTTATTGTTCGGCCATCGATAGCCGCCAACATATTATTTCCATTAGATGACAATTTTGTGAAAACCCGGGCAGATCACTGCCTATTATATAAATACTATCAACATAGATGAGGTATTCTGAAAGCTTAGGAATACGCCAACATTTTAAAGTGAGACTCATATGGGATTAGTAAGCTTGTTACAACGTCAGGTCGAGAGTCGTGCTCAATCTATTTGCAAGATGAGAAACCAAAACACGCCTGCTGAGCTTGGTAAGGCAGGCTATGAGGTGACAGAAGATGGTGTCGTATTTATCAAACAACATTTCTTACTCGACTCTTCTCATTGCGACTACATGGACTATATCGCTAAAGTCTCCTGGAACCATCAAGATAATCGCTGGCAGCTATCAATCCCGCATCAAACACTGTATGAAGAGTGGGTACCTTACCCGTTCCTTCCTTACAGTACTGACCTAACTGCGATTATCCGCGAAGTAGATAAAGATCCGAAAGAGATGTTTTGGAATGACTAACCTTCATCAAACCGTAAACCTTACTTCTACCCTTCGATTCAATCACTCCTTTATTTAAGCTATTAGTTAATTTCCAACTCTAGTTTCAAGCGTGCTAACTCTCTATTTACCGAGCGTAAATACGCTAAGTGCGGTTATCACTCGCGTATTCTCAAATAGGCCACTCTTCATTCTGTAGGAATTATCGTATTTGCATGAAAAATAGAATTTACACAATGCTAAAACGAAGCGTAACGTAGGATAATATTACAGAATATGATATGCATTAACATGAGTGTTAAGTAGCGTCGATGATAACAATGAAACACGTCAGAGCACTTAATGTCATTCATGTATTGCTATTTTTATTCAGCTCTTTCATTAGCAGCCAAACGATAATTAGAAAGAAGTATTTACTATGTTTAGAAGTAATGGTTTAGAAAAAAACAATGTTCTTATATACGACGATCACCCTATTGTATGTGAGTCTCTTAAAATAATCCTGTCTCGTATTAAGTCTGTAGATAATATTATTTGCACAAGTAATTATAAGCAAGCAATTAGTATTATTTCGGCTCAAGATTTTGATCTATTGATCTTAGATGTTAACTTAGATAGTGCGGATGGGTTCCAGTTCTTTCGAAGAGCTAAATCCCACGGTTATAGCGGAAAAACGGTTTTTCTCTCCTGTAATGGACAGGACTACTGTTCCAAGGTCGCCTATGAACTTGGAGCTAATGGTTACATTGATAAATCAGAGAGCCAGGATGTCATCGTCAACGCTCTGGAGACCGTACTCAGTGGGTACAACTTCTTTAAATCCAGTCAACGAGACATTTCATCTAAAACACCAAAGCTATCAAATCGAGAAGTGATGGTGCTGAATTATCTGCTACAAGGTAAGTCCAACAATGATGTGTCGAATATTTTAGGCTTGAGTCCAAAAACCGTCAGTACTTATAAGCGAAGAATTTTGGATAAATACGGTGTATCAAGCGTTATCGAGCTCATTGAAGTAAGTAAGCGAGAAGCTATTGTCGGTGATTAAATCGAATTGGAAACGATGCAATGGGTGGAGCTATTAATTGAAATGCCAGTCAGTCGACTGGCATTTCTACTAGATAAACGAGCAATGATTACTGAGCTTCAGATGTAGAATCTTCTACGCTCTTTACCTCAGCAAACTCTTGTGTTGGCTTAGCGACCAAACTGCGGTTTTCTTGGTTCACTTCAGTCAGAACCACTTCTAGCACATCACCCAAACGGTATGTCACTTCTTTATCAACCGAAACTGTTCCCGCGTCACCATTACATTCCAAGCGCTCTTTGTTAGCTAAAATCAGAGAGCCAGGAATAAAGGCTGCCGCACCATTTTCAAGTAAACGGACGCGCATACCTGCACGATTGATATCAAAGATTTCGCCATTGAATTTTGTTTGCTTATTTGGCTCTTCAGCCAGAGTGCGAGCATATAGCCAATCACCAACATTTCGCTCAGCAATCTTATGGTGTTTTCTATGTAATGCTAACTCTTCACCCACTGTCTCATCAGCAGTCTGCTCAGGCGCTTTGCCGAGAATATGCGCTTTGAGCATGCGGTGGTTAATCATGTCACCATATTTACGGATTGGAGACGTCCATGTTGCGTAAATATCTAAACCCATAGCGTAGTGCGGCAAAGGTTGGTTACCCATCTCACTGTAACTTTGGAACTTACGAATGCGATTGTCTAAATAGCTAGTTTCTTGTTGACCTAACCAACGACGTAATTCAGCAAAACCTTCCAGTGTTGCAACAGATTCGGCGCTAAATGGCAGTTCTCCGTCCGGGTTTACGAATGATAGAACATCAGCAATTTTTTCAGGTTTAAAACCAGCATGAGTATTAAATACACCTGAGTTAAATGTTTCTTTTAACGTGCGACCTGCACAGATGTTTGCTGTGATCATCGCCTCTTCAACCAGACGGTTTGCGCTACGACGCATGTCAGCGTGAATCGCAACGACGTCATTATCTTCACTTAACTCGAAACGGTAATCAGGACGATCCGGGAATACTACCGCATTTTTTTCACGCCAGTCGGCACGAGCTAGTGAGAATTCGTAAAGGTCGCGAACGATTGTTGCGATTTCTTCACTTGGTTGCCATTCTGGTGACTGACCATTTTCCAGCCAATCAGATACCTGATCATAAACCAGACGCGCGTGTGACTTGATGTTGGCAGCGAAAAACTGGATATCGTCAGCGATGACGCCATCTTTGCTAATCGTCACTGTACAGCATAGTGCAGGGCGAATTTCGTCTTGCATCAGTGAACATAGCTCGTCAGCAAGGTCGCGCGGTAACATTGGAATATTGCGACCAGGAAGATAGATAGTAAAACCACGCTCGCGTGCGACTTTATCCATTTCACTATCTGGAGTGATGTATGCGGTAGGATCTGCAATAGCAATGGTCAGCTCGAAATCGCCTGATTCTGTTTTCTTGGCATAAAGCGCATCGTCCATATCTTTGGTAGACGCACCATCGATGGTGACAAATGGAACGTGAGTCATGTCGACACGTTGTAGGTCAGCATCGTCTTTGATTTGCCAATTGTCGATACCTGCAGGTTCACTATTCGGTAGATCATTCTGAGCCAGAGTTACCCACCACGGTGCGATTTTATCGTCCGCATCAGTAATCTTCTCACTGATTTCGACGAAGAAACCGTTATCACCTTTTAATGGATGACGCGTTAAGTGTGCAACGACCCAATCGCCCTCTTTAAGGTCATCACTCTTAATGCCCTTACGTGTCTTTGCTTTTAGTGCAAGCTTTTTAAGCTGAGGGTGGTCAGGGGCAACATTTAATTTACCCTTAAATAGTTTCACTCGGCCAATAAAACGTGAGATACCCTGTTCAATCAGCTCTTCAGGCTCAGCTACTTCACGCTCTTTCTCTGTACGAATGATCGCTTTGACCTTATCACCGTGCATACATTTCTTCATGTACGGAGGTGGGATAAAGAAACTGGTTTTGCTATCGACTTCTAAAAAGCCAAAACCTTTCTCTGTCGCTTTGATCGTACCTTCTTTCTTAGGAAGTGTTTCTTGAATTTGCTGCTTGAGTTGAGCCAGTAGAGGGTTATCTTGGAACATCTATTCTGTTTTACCGAGTAAGTATCTAACCATAAAATAGCGCCCACTATATCACTGCGTCTATAGCCTAGCTAGCGTATAAGCATGACAATCTATCGATTAGTCACTAATTCAGTCAGTTACCAAATCGTCTCAAATGCTTATATTTCATGCTATCCGTATGGTGAGATGACTAATATATAAACGAGATTTCTCAATATAGGAAAAAATTGTGATGAAATTCAATTTTTTCTAGCTTTTTTTGTGCTTTTAGGGAATAATCCGCCCCCTTAATATCGGTGCCCCTCACTATGTGCTCACAGACTTGCTTTGCAGTAGTGAACAGATAGCTAGCGGCATCGATAATTTTACGTCCCTAGTGGCTTGATGCGATTTACGACTTTTCCGCATCTGAATGGAATCAGCTCTCAACTGGATTGGTATTGGAATTGGTAGAGCTCGTGGGACCTTTTGTTGACATATATATAGTAGGATCCCAATGACAGATTCTGTAATTCAGTTTAGCGATCTAGCGCTTAACGACTCTATCCTTTCAGCACTTGATGGTATGGGTTTCGTTTCACCAACTCCAATTCAGGCTGCTGCTATCCCGCACCTATTGGCTGGTAAAGATGCACTAGGTAAAGCTCAAACTGGTACTGGTAAAACTGCAGCTTTCTCTCTACCTCTTCTTAACAAGCTAGACCTTGCTCAACGTAAGCCTCAAGCTATTGTTCTTGCCCCAACTCGCGAACTAGCGATTCAGGTAGCTGCTGAAGTTAAAAACCTTGGTAAAAACATCGCTGGCCTTAAAGTTCTAGAGATCTACGGTGGTGCATCTATCGTTGATCAAATGCGTGCACTTAAGAACGGTGCTCACATTGTTGTAGGTACTCCAGGCCGTGTTCAAGACCTTATCAACCGTGACCGTCTACACCTAGACGAAGTTCATACATTCGTACTTGATGAAGCTGACGAAATGTTAAACATGGGCTTCGTTGATGACGTTACTGAAATCATGGAGCATGCTCCTGAGTCTGCACAGCGTGTACTATTCTCTGCAACTATGCCTCCAATGCTAAAGAGCATTGTTGAGCGCTTCCTACGCGATCCGGAAACGATCGACGTTGCAGGTAAAAACCACACAGTAGACAAAGTAGAACAGCAGTTCTGGGTTGTTAAAGGTGTAGAAAAAGACGAAGCAATGTCTCGTCTTCTAGAAACAGAAGAAACTGACGCGTCAATCGTATTCGTACGTACTCG